>Ga0105053_10000564_pt1 | contig 58308 bp, 52 predicted proteins | sample BON01_FD_78093 | JGI IMG/M metagenome (GOLD analysis project Ga0105053, IMG submission 78093) | Freshwater microbial communities from Lake Bonney liftoff mats and glacier meltwater in Antarctica - BON-01 | ecosystem: Environmental > Aquatic > Freshwater > Ice > Glacier meltwater | place: Lake...
ACTCATAAAAACGGAATTGAAGTGAACTTCACTTCTATTCTCATGAGCGTTTGCGAGTCAATTAAGACTCGGTTCCGAAGAACTTGGCAATTGCCTTCAAACGCCCACGCTTATCGGCTGTAAATTCTTAATGAACATCAAGTTCAGCACCCCTTTTGCTTCCCTCAACTTGTCTTCACTGCGATCAGCGAAGCCTCGAATTATGACACAGTTTTAAGGACTTCGTCAACCGTCTGAAAAACTTTTTCTACACATTTTTCAGAAAGCCACCATCCCACCAACCACCCCACTCTTCCCCTCCATCCACCACTCTTTGCTTTAGTAAGCCAGAGCAGCGAAGCCCTCGATCATATACCGCTTTTAGCGACTCTAACCAATCAGGCTGGAAATTTTTCTGCTACCTACTTTGACCGTCAATTCACTTGGAACAACAGAGCGAAGCTTGCAACCGAGCCGCGAAGTATATGGGGAATACCCGCGCTACGCGAGGCCGCCTGAAAACATTTTTTGCCCCCTGCGACAAAAGCTCAGTTTCGCCTGAATCGACATGCCCCACAGCAGCATCGCCGCGCAGATGAACCGCGAATGGACCAACATCATCCGGGCAAAGGCAGTGGCAGACCCCTTGCATGAACAATCCAGGCCGAGCCTTGCCGCAGGCCTGGCCATCCACCGCACGCCGGCGCGACGCCTTCGACGCGGACCAACGACCGGCATTACCAACCCTGCAACGGGCTCGGTGCGGGGGACACCACGCTGGCCCGGAACCCTACCCCTGCGACAGACACCTCCATAGATCGGCATGTTCGGCGATGCACGGGATAATGCCGGCGCTATGGCATTGATTACCTTACTTGACGCGCAATTGGCATTTGGCCATGTCGCATTGCTCGACCACACTACCTTTTCACTGGAAAGCAACGAACGCGTGGGGCTCATCGGACGTAATGGAACGGGAAAGTCCTCATTGCTCCGGATCCTCGCCGGAATGGAAAAGCCCGACGACGGCACCCTTCAGATGCAGCAGGGGATCCGCCTCGCGCACGTGGCCCAGGAGCCGGTACTCGCCGGGCATGACACCGTGTTCGACGTCGTGTGCATCGGATTGGCCCCGCTCAAAGCGCTTGTCGACGCCTACTGCCAGGGTATTGGCGACCTCAATGCGCTACAGGATGCGATCGAGTTGCAGGACGGATGGAATTGGGAACAACGCGTGGAAGAAACACTGCAGCGCCTGCACCTCGATCCGGCCGCACGCGTGGACTCGCTGTCCGGAGGAACGCGCAAAAGGGTGGCGCTGGCACAGGCACTGGTCACGCAACCGTCGGTACTGCTGCTTGACGAGCCGACCAACCACCTGGACCTGGACTCCATCGAGTGGCTGGAAAACCTGCTGATCGAATTCAAGGGCAGCCTTGTGACGATTACCCATGACCGCAGCTTTCTGGACCGGGTGGCAACCCGCATTGTTGAACTGGATCGGGGCATATTACAGTCATACCCCGGCAACTTTGCGGCCTACCTGACACAAAAGCAGGAGCAACTCGCACAAGAAAGCGTAATCAGCGCCAAGGCAGACAAATTGCTGGCCCAGGAGGAAGTGTGGATCCGCAAAGGCGTCGAGGCCAGGCGAACCAGAAGCCGCAGCCGCATCAATCGGCTGGAGCAGATGCGCTCGCAGCATGCAGACAGGCGCAATACGCTGGGAAGCGTCAGGATGGACGTAGCAGCCGGAGCCATGGGCGGAAAAATCGTCGCCGAGCTCACGGACGTGTCGCTGAACTTCGGGGACAAAAACATCGTCAGCCGCTTCACCGCCACGATACTGCGTGGCGACAAGGTCGGATTGATCGGACCCAATGGCGCGGGCAAGACGACCCTGCTCAAACTGATCCTGGGCGAATTGTTGCCGTCGGCCGGAAAGATCCGCCAGGGAAGCAACCTGCAGGTCGCCTACTTCGACCAGATGCGCAACGCGCTCGACCTGGATGCCACATTGGCAGACTTCATCAGCCCGGGCAGTGAGTGGATTGAAATCGGCGATCAGCGCAAGCACGTCAAGAGTTATCTCGGTGATTTTCTTTTCTCGCCTGCACGCGCCAATTCCCCGGTGCGGTCCTTGTCCGGAGGCGAACGCAACCGCCTGCTACTGGCCCGGTTGTTCGCCCGTCCTGCCAACGTGCTCGTGCTGGACGAACCCACCAATGACCTGGATATCGACACGCTCGAACTGCTGGAGGACTTGCTGGGCAACTATGACGGCACGGTGTTCCTGGTCAGCCACGACCGTAGTTTCCTCGAGAACGTCGTCACCAGCACGGTTGCGTTCGAAGGAGACGGTGTCTGGCGGGAATACGAAGGCGGCGTGCGGGACTGGCTGGTTCAGTCGGCGCGTTCGCGCGCGGCACGTGCCCAGGCCATTGCACCCGCTTCATTTGCGCCGACAGCGCCTGCGGGTCCGGATGTAGCCAGCGCCACCGTACGCAGCAGTGCGACAGGTGTCATCACCACCAGCACGAAACTCAGCTTCAAGGAACAAAGGCAGCTTGACGACGTCTTGCGCTCCATCGATGCACTCGAAAATGAACAAAAGGATTTGCGCGCCGAGCTCCAGGATGGAGCCCTCTACCAGAGCGACGCTATCCGTGCCGGCGCGTTGCATACGCGCGACGCCGAAATCGAGGCGGAGTTGATGGTGGCCCTGGAGCGTTGGGACGCGCTGGCGGCACGCCAGGCGAAGAATTAGCCTGTGCGCGTCGCGCGGGACAATAGTGCCACGCCCAGTGGCACCGAGATCGTCACGCAGGTGCCGACACCGGCGGACGAATCGATCGTGACATCGCCGCCAAGCGCTGTCGCCCTGTGCCGAACGACGTCCATGCCGACGCCCCGGCCGGAAACGTCGCTGACCGCGTCGGCAGTGGACAATCCGGGCGCGAACACCAACTGCCACAACCGCTGATCGTCGATGTCATCGGCCACCGGTATGGCCTGGGCTCGCGCCGCCTGCAACAAGTCCTGGCGCGACAACCCGGCACCGTCATCACCAACGGACAGTTGAAAATGGCCTTGCTCTAACACGGCCGACACACTAATTAGTCCGCTCAGGGGTTTTCCGGTGGCGGCACGCGCAGCAGCACCTTCGATGCCGTGGTCACAAGCATTGCGCACCAGTTGAATCAGTGGATCGGCCAGTGCCTGCAGCAGCGCACAGTCGATGCGGAGGTCTTGTCCCGCGATTGCAAGCGTGAGCCGCTTGTGCAGCCGCGCCGAGAGGTGCTCCAACAGCGGGGGCAAACGCGCGAACAATACCGAAACCGGCTCCTCCTGCGAATCGGGTTGCGACTGGCCCAAAACCCCTGCAGCGGCCAGGTCGTCCTGCGTCGCGCGGTCTTCTTCGCCCACTGCGTCCAATGCGTCCAATGCGTCCACTGTGTCCATTCGTGCGGGCTCTCGCAGTCGCTTCGCTGCAAGCGCAGGTGCGCCCGCTTCAACACCGGACAGTTCCTGCCGACGGGCGCCTGTCTGATCGGAGGCTGCCAACTCGATGATGGCCCGAATCGCGATGCTGTCGCGCTCGACATGCATCGCAATCAAGTCCAGCAACTCATGGTCGGGAGCCGCGGTGCGCACCACAAAGGCGTGCGCGCCCGCGCCGCCTCGGTCAGTGGACAGAACCTCCCCAAGACCGGCAATGTCGCTGAACATGGCCGCCACGGCGTCGGCGGATTCTCTGGCCGTTGACGAACGGATGGTGATCTGGCGGACCTGTCCGGCATTGGGCGCAACGGGCACGTGTAGCGCGTTCTTCATCTGCTGGATCAGGTTCCGCATCTTCCTGGCACCAACGGTGTCGCCGCACAGATGGCAGCGCGCGGCAGCAACGGCTTCGCGTAACAACGCTGTTCTGCGCGGGTCGATGATTGCGCGGCCTCGCCGCAATGGATCCAGAAAAGACTCGACAAGGTGCATCAACTCGGCCACCGTCTCCAGGCCAAAGGCGGCGGCCCCACCCTTGACCGAATGCGCACAACGAAACAGGAGCTGGATCTGCTCATGTCCGCACTCGCCCTCATCGAACGCCAGAAGCGCCGAGCGCATGGCGCAGAGGTTCTCGAGCGCCTCGTTCAGGAATAATGCGTCGGGCTTCATCACATGCACGGTCAAGACCGATAACGGACACCTGCAACTGTACTCAATGAATCGGCACGTCGCCTCACCAACAGGGGCGCACGGTTCCCCCGCTCCCCTGGCGCAGCCCCCATGGCCTTGGCACTAGAATTTGCACATCACAAGGTTATCAGGAATCTGCCGCGCAGTGACTGCGCTGATGCGACCGAGGGACTGCCGACATGTCGGGTCCAAGTGCTGATCGCCTCAGCGCCCGCCTTGCCAACAAGACCTGAGCGCCCCGCATGTACGACGAAACCACAGATAGCGCCATCCGGATCCTGCATCTGGAAGACTCCGCCGTAGACCACGCGCTGGTGCAACGCGCGTTGCAGCGCTCCGGACTGGCCTTCACCATCGACCATGTCGAGACGCTGCCCGACTTCAAGGCGGCGACTGAATCCTCGGTCTATGACGCCATCGTCGCCGACTATCGCCTGCGCGGGTTCACGGCAATAGACGCCTGGGACGCGCTCAAGACCCAGCCGCACGCACCCCCGTTCATCCTGCTCTCGGGCGCCATCGGCGAGTCTGCGGCGGTCGCGGCCATCAAGCTGGGCATGAGCGACTACCTCCAGAAAGACGATCTCGGCAAGCTGGCACCGGTCGTTTTGCGGGCGATCGAGCTGCAGCAAACCCGCCTGGCGAAGGATCGTGCCGACGCGGAACTGGCGGTGTCTGAACGCCGGTTGGCGGATTTCGCAGAGCACCTGCAGTCCACCATCGAACAGGAGCGGGCCTCGATCGCGCGCGAGATCCACGATGACATCGGTGGCTCGCTGGCCGCGGCCAAGCTCGACCTGGCCTGGATAGGACGCCACCTGTCCGACCCGGTCACGCTCAGTCATGTCACAGCGGCAACCGAGATGCTGCAGCATGCATTGGGCGCGAGCCAGCGCATCATGATGAACCTGCGACCCGCCATCCTGGACCAGGGCCTTGCCGCGGCCGTGGACTGGTTGGCCGCCGGGTTCGAGCGGCGCACCGGTATCCGGACAACACTGCGCGCCAGCCAGCCCGACCACGAATTACCGAAGGCCGTGCAGTTGACGGCATACCGGACAGCCCAGGAAGCCCTGACCAACATCGCCAAACATGCCCGTTGCGATCTGGTCACAATCGACTTGACCGACAGCGGCAATGTTTTGACACTGGAGATCAGCGACAACGGCCAGGGATTTTCTCCGATGGAGCAAGACAAGGCCAAGGCCTACGGGCTCAAGGGCCTGCAGGAACGGGCCAAATCGGTTGGCGGCTGGCTCGATGTCAGCACCTACAGCGGCAGAGGTACATCCATCATCCTGTCCGTACCGCTGGACGATGGGAGTCAACCGGGCATCAAGGAAACAGCAGAATGATCCGCGTAATACTTTGTGATGACCACGCCGTGGTGCGCCGCGGCATTCGTGACACCCTGGCCGATGCTGTCGATATTCAGGTGGTGGGCGAAGCCGGCAGCTACTCGGAAGTGCGCGACGCCCTGCGCAACACACCGTGCGACGTGCTGGTGCTCGACCTCAGCCTGCCCGGACGCGGCGGCCTCGAGGTGCTGAGCAGCCTGAAGGACACCGATCTGCAGATCCGCGTATTGATTGTCTCGATGTATCCAGAGGACCAATACGCCATTCGTTGCCTGCGGGCGGGCGCGCAAGGTTACGTCAACAAGGCGGGCGATCCCAGCGAGCTGGTGGCCGCAGTGCGCACCGTCGCGCAGGGCAAGAAATACGTGAGCCCGGCAGTAGCCCAGATGCTGGTCGACAACCTGCACGCGCCCACCAACGAAGTGCTGCATGCCTCCTTGTCGGAGCGCGAGTTGCAAACCCTGCTCAAGATCGCGTCGGGCAAACGCCTGTCGGACATCGCCACCGAACTCATGCTCAGCCCGAAGACGGTCAGTGTCTATCGGTCACGGGTGCTGGAAAAACTCAAACTGTCCAACAACGCCGAACTGACGGTCTATGCCATCCGCAACAACATGATCTGACCACCGGGGGTCAGCGGCTGAACAGGTCCATCATGCGCTGCAGTATGGCGTTGAAGGGTTGCTCGAGCATCGGCAGCGTCACGGCCACGCCGATGAGACCCACCGACAGCGTGATCGGAAAACCAATCGCGTAAATGTTCATCTGCGGCGCCACACGCGACACGATGCCCAGCGCCAGATTGGTGAACATCAGCATGGCGACGACCGGCAGGGAGATCCAGAACGCGCTCGCAAACAAGTCGGCGCCGAGCTTGTACATGCCCAGTTCCTTGAGCGCCAGCAGGAAATTCTGATCCACCGGAAATGCCGTGAAGCTGTGCATCACAGCCATCAGGATCATCAGGTGCCCGTTCATCACGATAAACAACAGCACCGCCATGTTGTTGTAGTAACGGCCCATGGCGCTCGACTGGGCACTGGTGGACGGGTCGAAGAAAGCGGCGAATCCGAGACCCATCTGAAAACCAACGATCTGACCCGCCAGTTCGAACGCGCTGAAGATCAAACGCGCGGCAAAGCCGATTGCCAGGCCGATGCCTACCTGCTGTACGACTGCGCCCAGGGCGTGCGGTCCATTGATGTCGATAAACGGTTGATCGGGCATGCTCGCCTGCGCGGCGAATGCCACCAGGAACGCCAGGCCGACCTTCGCCCGCATCGGAAAAGCCCGTGACGAAAAAACCGGAGCTGCGGTGAATACCGCCAGCACGCGCAGAAATGGCCACAGAATCGGCGACAGCCAGGCCATGAGCTGCGCTTCGGAGATCGAGATCATCGGCGCGCTACCGGGTTCAGATCAACGATCCGGGAATCATCTCGATGGTGCGGCGGATGAAGTCCACCAGCATGCTGAGCATCCACGGCCCGGCAATCAACAAGGCCAGCATCGCAGCAACCAACTTGGGAATGAAGGTCATTGTTGCCTCGTTGATCTGGGTGACCGCCTGAAACAGGCTGATCACCAGCCCGACGAGCAACACGATACCCAGGATCGGTGCTGCCACCATAAGCAGCGTCAACAGGGCGTCCTGGCCAAACGTCAACACCATCTGCGCATTCATCCGAACCCCCGGTCGCTACGTGGCAAAACTGGCGGCGAGGGAGCCTACCAGCAGATTCCAGCCGTCCGCCAGCACGAACAGCATCAGCTTGAACGGCAATGCAACCAGCACCGGCGACAGCATCATCATGCCCAGTGACATCAGCACGCTGGCCACCACGATATCGATCACCAGAAAAGGAATGAAGATCATGAATCCGATCTGGAACGCCGACTTCAATTCACTGGTGACGAACGCCGGGATCAACACCCGCATCGGAACGGTTTGCGCGGTCGACCCGGGCTCGAGCTTGGCCAGACGGACGAACAGGCTCAAGTCAGCCTGCCGGGTCTGCTTGGCCATGAACTTGCGCATCGGTGTCTCGGCCTTCTCGAGTGCCTGCTCGAACGGTATGGTGTTATTGCTGTAGGGCAGGTAGGCCTCGTTATAGACCTGGTCCAGCGTCGGTCCCATGACAAATATGGTCAGGAACAGCGATAAACCCACGATCACCTGGTTCGGTGGCGACGACTGGGTTCCCAGCGCCTGCCGTAACAACGACAGCACGATAACGATGCGGGTGAAGCCGGTCATCATCAGCAAGACCGCCGGCAGGAACGACAGCGCCGTGAAGAAAAGAAGGGTCTGGATCGGCACCGAGAAACTGGTGCTGCCAGGGCCACTTCCCACCAGCAGCGGTAACTGGCCGGCCTGCTGCGCGGCAACCGATCCGTGCAACATGACCCCCAGCGCCAAACAGGCGGCAATCCGGGCAACACGGGCACAGCGCAACCGTTCAACCCTCATACGCCACACCGACCCGACGCCGATCATGACAGCGACGCCATTGACGGCACCGGCGTCGCTGCATCGACACGCGCCCCAGCCGCCTGGGCTGGCATGGTGTGCAGGCAGGCGATGGATTGCGCCGTGACGCCCAGCACCAGGCAGATCCGGGCGTCGGCGGGGCCGACCTCGACAGTCACCACCCGTTGCTGCGGACCAACGGCGACGGCAGACAACACGCGGCTGGCCGATCCTGCGCCAGGGCCCTGGCCAACCATCGCACGGGACTGCAGCCACTTGATACCCATCGGCACCATGGCCAGCGCCAACACGAATACCGCGACCGTGATCAATGTCTGCGTCATGCGCTGTGTCAGCCCTTGTTGATACGGCGCAGCCGCTCGGATGGCGTCACGACGTCAGTCAGGCGGATACCGAATTTGTCGTTCACCACCACCACCTCGCCCTGGGCGATCAGATACCCGTTGACGAGTACGTCCATGGGCTCGCCGGCCAGCGCATCGAGCTCCACGACGGAGCCTTGCCCGAGCTGCAGAATATGCTTGATGGAAACGCGGGTCCGGCCGAGTTCGACCGACAGCTGGACCGGAATGTCCAGCACCATGTTGATGTCATTGACAGGTGAGTCCGAAGCGCCCGCGGCACCGTGCATCGACCTGCCCCCCTCGCCGGACAACACCCCGCCGCCCATGTCCCGTGCGCCATCGACCGCATCCTTCGGGTCGACCAACGCCTCAGCCCATTCACCCGCACCGTCCGTCGAGAGGTCGTCCGGCCCCTGGCCGGATTCGTTTTTATCGTCAGTTGCCATTTTTTTCTCCCATCCAGTCCAGGTCGTAACCTCTCAGACTCTTGTCGATCCGGATCGCATATTTGGCGTTATGGGTTCCGTATTGGCATTCAAACATCGGTACACCATCGATCGTTGCCTGAATGTGCGGCGCCCGATCGAGTTCAATGAAGTCGCCGGGCTTCATCGCCAGCAACTGCTCCACAGTGGTGCGGGTGCGCGCCAGTTCGGCGACCATTGTGACCTCCACCGCCTGGATCTCCTGCGTCAGCACATTGACCCAGCGCCGGTCGACTTCCATCGAATCACCCTGGGTGGATGAGTACAGCACGTCGCGGATTGGCTCGAGCGTCGCATACGGCATGCAAAAGTGCAGAGCGCCGGCAACCTCGCCGATTTCAAGCTGGAACGAAGTGCAGATCACGACCTCGCTGGGCGTTGCCACGTTGGCGAACTGCGGCTGCATCTCCGAGCGCTGATACTCCAGATCGATCGGATAGATGCCTTTCCATGCCTTCTTGTATTCTTCGGCAACGACCTTGACCAAGCGCGCGATGACGCGATGCTCGGTGGCCGAGAAGTCGCGCCCCTCGATCCGGGTCTGGAACTTGCCGGTGCCACCATACAGGGTGTCGATGATGCCGAAGATAAGCGCCGGCTCGCACACGATCAGGCAGTTACCCCGCAGCGGGCGAACGGCCATGATGTTGAAGTTGGTCGGCACCGAGAGTTCGCGCAGAAACGCGCCATAACGTTGCACGGCGATGGAGCCGATCGACACCTCGGGTGTGCGGCGGATCAGGTTGAACAGCCCCAACCGCAGATTGCGCGCAAATCGCTCATTGACGATTTCCATGGTCGGCATGCGACCACGCACGATGCGTTCCTGGCTGGAGATGTCGTATGGACGCACCTCGCCTTTCTGCGCAACCTGTTCAACCTCTTTGTGGCTTTCGCCGGTGACACCCTCGAGCAGGGCATCCACCTCTTCCTGGGACAGGAACGATTCAGTCATGGCGGCTTTCGTCCGTTGTGCTACTGGACGATGAAGCTGGAAAACAGCACGCGCTGAATGGGCTGGTCCACCGGTGCCCGGCGGCGCTTGCGCGAAGACGGGTTCTTGCCGGTCTTGGACGTGTCGGCCTCATCCACTTCTTCCTCGATGCCCCCAAAAGGCACCGACGCTTCACGCAGTATGTCCTTTGCCAGCTTTTCCTTGCCTTCGATCTTGAGCAGCTCCTCGGACGTGCGTTGCGATACCAGCAACAACACACTGCTGCGGATCGTGGGAAGGTACAGCTTGACCTTCTCCACCGCTTTTGCGTCCTGCAGCTCGAACGTCACGCCGATCTGTGCCACCCGCTCGCCGCCCTGGTCAGCCAGATTGACGACCATGTTGTCCAACGGCAGATACGTTGGCGAACCGGTTTCCACATGCTGTTTCGCCTCCGGCTGCGCCTCGTCGCCAAATGCAGCCGCGTCCCGTTGTTTTTTCAAATAGAGGACCGCGCCCACGGCGCCCAGGGCGATAACCACCAGAAGGACGACCACAATCAGCAGCATTTTCTTGCTCTTGGGTGGCGCGGTGGCAGCTTCAGCTGGTTTGGTAGACACGATTCATCCTCGTTTGCACAGTTCAAAAATGATTATTCACCACTGTGTGTCCGGCAATGGCCCAATAAAGGACCAAATTCCATGGCAATCCTGCAGGCCTGCCGTGCCTGGCGCGTCAGACGTACAGGTCGACAGCCGCCCCGGAAACTGCACGGGTGGGCCCAGCCGGGGTGGTGACGCTCACCGTCGAAACACGCGCATTGGCCTGCCGCGCACCCGGCAAGCTCCCGGATCGCGCGCCGGTGCCCGACTGCTGCTGCTGCTGCTGCTGCGCAGAACTACCCACGACCCCCCCCGACAGATTCAAGCCTTCGTCGGCCAGCAAAGCCTGAAGTTGCGGCATCGCATCAAGCAGCAGCTTGCGCGCCTGCGGCTGGTCGGTGCGAAATTCCACCAAAGCCTCATCCCCCTTGACGGCAATATGCACCTTAACTGACCCCCCGCCAAAGGCATCGAGCTGCAGCTCCGCGCTCTGGACGCCGCGCGACACCCAGTAGTGCACCTTCTGCGCCAGCGCGGCCTGCGGCACCGGGGTCGTTGCGCCAGGCGCATACACCGGGCTGGCGCCATGGCTGGTGCCGGTCGGCATGGCGTCGGTCCACGGGACAAACCCACCATCGGCCATCGCGCTTGCATGGCGCGCGTGTTGACGCTCGCCCATGCGCCCCCCCGTCGCACCCCGCAGCCCGGCGAGACCGGCCTCGAACATCGAGACCCCCGGCGCCGCACTGGCACTGGCACTGGCCAACGCAGCCATGAACGGCCGCGGCAACGGCCTTTCACCGTCCACATCGCCGGCTGCCATCAACGCGCTCGACAGATCGGCGTCCGGGTCCATCTGTGCACCGGCCGCAGCCTGCCGAGCCACCGTGTCACCGACCGATTGCGCTGCGGCAGCCGACTTGCCGGCAAGCGCGCTCGAAGCCTTGTCCAACGCGGTCGTTGTCTCTACCGCCACGCGCTGAGCCGCTTCAGCATCATCGGGCAACACAGCCGATTCGCCAGCGCCGAAGCCCGCAGGCCGCAGCCGCGTTGCATGGCTCGAGGCCCGCTGTGCACGGGCCGCCGACGCATCCGCCAGGCGCTGTTCGGTCGCGAGGTTGGCTGCCACGAGTGCGGGAGCCACCGATGCATCTGCGCCTCCCGGCACACCGTTGGCATCGGCCGGCGTGTCGGCACCCTGCCCAGCCACCGCCGCGTCCTTTGCAGACAGGCCGGAGGCAAGGGCCGGTTCCGGCTCCGGCGCGGACAGCGCATGGAGCAGCGACAAAAACGACTTACCGCCAGCGCCATCGACGGCGTCATCGCCGGTTGACCTGGCGCGCACGGACGCACCATGGGTCTTTTGTACGGTTGTCGGCGCGCCAGATGCGCCATTGGCATTCACATTCATGAAGTTTCCCGGAACGCGTGGCTACTAGCGGCCGCGCGGTGTTGTCGGGCGGCAAATTCGTCCGACTGTTTCTGTTCACGCTGCGCCGCAAGCCGGTTGATCTCCCGCTGGCGCTGATCCAGCAGCCGGTTTAGACCGGCGAGGCGAACTTCTGTCTCGACCAACACCCTCCTGGCTGCCTGACTCTGGCGCAACACATCGGTAATCACGCCCTGCTGCAACACCACAGTGTCTTCGAGCCGGGCCATGAACTGGTAATAATGGCCCACGATCTGTGGCGTGGAACTGACCTGTGCAGACACCGACCAGCGCACAGTGGTATCGACCGCGTAGCTCTGCAACTGGTCCAACTGGATCTGCGCGTTGTCGTGCTTGCGCACCAGCAGGGCCAGGGCCTGCCCGGCCTGGTCACGTTTGCGTGTCGCCAGTTCGATCGCCACGATCAGACCGCCATGCGCCGTCATGGGGACTCCCCGTTGAACACTGCCTGCATCAAATGCACACTGTCCGTGATCGGCGCCGATTCATGCATGTGTTGCTGCAGGAACGCTTCCATCGACCCGCGCAGGGCAATCGCCTGGTCCATGGCCGGATCCGAACCGGCGGCATAGGCACCGATCTGCAACAGGTCGCGCCCCTTGTCATACCGGGCGCTGACGGCGCGAAAGCGCCGCGCCAATTCGAAATGCTCCTTTGACACCACGTTGTGCATGACGCGCGAGGCCGACTGCATGACGTCGATCGCCGGATAGTGGCCCGACTCGGCCAATTCGCGCGACAACACGATGTGGCCGTCCAGAATGGCCCGCGCCGCATCCGCGATCGGATCCTGCTGGTCGTCACCCTCGGTCAACACGGTATAAAAAGCGGTGATAGAACCGACGCCATGCAGGCCGTTGCCGCTGCGCTCGACCAGTTGCGGCAACTTGGCAAAACACGACGGCGGATAACCCTTGGTTGCAGGAGGCTCGCCGATCGCCAACGCGATCTCGCGCTGTGCCATGGCATAACGGGTGAGGGAGTCCATCAGCAGCAAAACGTGTTTGCCCTTGTCCCGGAAACTCTCGGCAACGGCCGTCGCATATGCCGCTCCCTGCATGCGCAACATGGGCGGCGCGTCGGCCGGCGCGGCCACGACTACCGAACGGGCGCGCCCCTCCTGCCCCAGGATGTCCTCGATGAATTCCTTGACCTCCCGTCCGCGTTCGCCGATCAGGCCGACGACGATCACATCGGCGGTGGTGTAGCGGGCCATCATGCCCAGCAACACGCTCTTGCCGACACCGGAGCCCGCAAACAAACCGATGCGCTGGCCCCGACCAATGGTCAGTAATGCGTTGATCGCGCGCACGCCGGTGTCGAGCACATCGCGAATCGGCGCCCGGTCCATGGCATTCACCGGGACGCGATCGAGCGCCAGGGACGCGACATCGGCGATAGGCCCCATGCGATCCATCGGAGCGCCCTGGGCGTCCACGACCCGTCCGAGCAGGCCGTCGCCCAGCGGCAGGCGCAGCCGCCCGGCATCCAGGTCAGTCGGCTGATGGGTGGCATGGCCGAGACGCGGCACAGGCATGAAGGCCGCCGCCGGCGTCACACTGGCGCCACTGGACAGACCATGCACGTCGCCGGCGGGCATCAGATAGGCCCTGTCGTGCGAAAAGCCCACGACTTCGGCCAGCAATGGATCGAGTTCGGGCGACTGGATCAGGCACTGGCTGCCGATGGGAACCCGCAGTCCGCTGGCCTCCAGCACCATGCCGGTCAACCGGGTAAGGGTTCCGCGCCGTTCGAGACAGGTGCCTCCGCGCACGCGCGCACAGGCGTCATTGAGCAGTTGCTGCCAGGCCAACGTCGGGTCGGCGAGCGTGGTCTCACTCATCCCACTGCACCTCCAGGCCGAGCTTGCCGATTGCGCGACGCCACCGGGTTTCCAGATTGGCGTCGACGACGGCGCCGGCAGCGGTGATCAGGCACCCACCCGGTGCAATGGAGGTGTCGGACGTCAAAGTCAGCTCCAGCCCTGCGAATTCCGCCTGCACGGTGTCCTGCAGCACTTCCAGATCGAGCGGATTGAGGCGCACCACCGCCGCCTTGCTGTCGTCGGCCAGCATCTGCAGTCCTTCGCGGATCACCGGTTGCAATGCATTCGGATTGACCGACAACTCATGGCGCAGCACCTGGCGCGCCAGAACACAGGCCAGTTCCAGCACGCCCTGGGCCATGACCCCCTGCGTCTGCGCCATCTGTTCGCGCGCCAAATCCAGCATCTGCCCGAACCGCATGGCGGCTTCCCGGCCCTGGTTGTCCACGTATTCCTGGTGCTGCTGCTCCGCGCGCAGCACGGCATTGGCCTGCCCCTGGGCAAAACCGTCTGCATACGCCTCCTGGCGCACCAGCTGGTCGCGCCCCTCATCGCGCGCCGCCTGGCGGGCCTGGGCGTCGGCGAGCGCAGCCGCCTCCAGCTTCAGGTTGTCGGTATCGACATCACCGAAATTCCACTGTGCGACGGCACCGATCTCTTCGCCCGGGATGAAACGTGTCAAATTGTGCATGTGTTGTGCTTAGACCATTGCATCGTCCGAGCCACCACCGCCCACGACGATCTGGCCTTCGTCGGCCAGCCGGCGCACTGTCTTGAGAATTTCCTTTTGCTGCGTCTCGACCTCGGACAAGCGCATGGGACCGCGCGACTCCAGATCCTCCCGCAAAGTCTCCGCCGCGCGGGACGACATGTTCGAAAGAATTTTTTCCTTGAGTTCGGGCTGGGCACCTTTGAGCGCAGAAATCAGCGCGTCCGACGCAACTTCCTTGAGCACGGTCTGGATCGCCTTGTTGTCGAGCTTGATCAGATCGTCGAACACGAACATCTTGTCCATGATCTTCTGCGCCAGATCCGGGTCATGCCCGCGGATGGATTCGATCACGGTGCCCTCGACATTGGCCCCCATCAGGTTGATCATCTCGGCCGCTGCCTTGACGCCGCCCAGCGACGACTTGCGCACCTTGTCAGTTCCCTGCAACACCTGGAACAACACCTCGTTAAGGTCTTTCAGCGCCGTCGGCTGGATACCCTCCATGGTGGCGATGCGCAGCATTACCTCGTTGCGCTGGCGCTCCGTGAACAGCTTGAGAATCTCGGAGGAGTGGTCGACATCCAGGTGCACCATGATGGCGGCCACGATCTGCGGATGCTCGGTGCGCAACAACTCGGCCACCGAAAGCGCATCCATCCACTTGAGGCTCTCGATGCCGGACACATCGCCCCCTTGCAGAATGCGGTCGATCAGCAGCGTGGCCTTGTCGTCGCCCAGCGCGCGCCGCAGTACATTGCGCACATAGTCGCCCGAATCGGCCACCAGCAGGCTCTGGGAAGCGGCTACTTCAGTGAATCTCTCGACCACGCCGTCGACCCGCTCGCGGGTGATCGCCTTGGTCTTGGCGATCGCCTCGCCGAGTTTCTGCACTTCCTTGGGCGACAAGTGCTTGAACACCTCCGCCGCCTCGACCTCGCCGAGCGACATCAGCAATATCGCGGCATCTTGCAATCCATCATCAGCCATGGGTGTGTTTTAACAGACCAGCGTCAGGCCGGAGCCTCACTGCCGATCCAACCTTTGACAATATTGGCTACTGCGACCGGATTCTCGCGCGCGAGCTTACGCGCATCCTCGAGTCGAAGCTGTTGCGGCGTGGGGCCTGTCGCGGTCACCGCCGTGTCGTTGGTCAGCAACGGGGGGCGGTCGGGATCATCGGACACCAGCGCGTCGAGTTGTGCGGTCTCTTGCGATTCCTCGGGCGCGGGGCGCTTGGCCATCGCCTTGAGACCCGGGCGCACCAGGCCCAGCAACAGCAGCGCGGCGAGCAGCACGGTACCGATCGGCCAGGCCAGGCTGCGTGCCAGATCCTGCATTTGCGGTTGCCGCCACAACGGCAGCACGGTGTCGTCAATCTTCTCCACGGCAAACGGCGTATTCATCAGGTTGACCGAGTCACCACGCTCCTGGCTGAATCCGATGGTCTCACGCACCAGCGCCGTCATCTTCTCGATCTGGTCGGCCGTCAGCGCCACGCTGGTGACTTTGCCCTTGTCGTCCGTCACGGTCTGGTGATTGACCACCACCGCGGCGCTGAGTCGCTTGACGGTGCCACTGCTGCCGCGCACCACCCGAATGGTCTTGTCCACCTCATAGTTGATGGTCGATTCGCGTTTGCCCCCGACCAAAGCACCCCCCTGCGCGCCGGCTCCCGGCGTACCCGCCGCAGCCAGCGTTTGCGCCGGGCCATTGATCGGCGCAGCGGCCGCTCCCGGCGGCTGGTTGGTGACGGCGCCGGGCACGCCGGCCGCGAGCGCCGCAGCGCCGGCGCCAGCGCCGGTCTCCACCAGTTGCTGGCTGCGAATGGCACCCGAATCGGGGGTCTGGTTAGGACGATGGGACTCCGACGTTGACTCGGTCTGCGAAAAATCGACGTCGGCCGTGACCTGGGCTCGCACATTGCCTTTTCCGACGATCGGCTCGAGGATGTCGCGAATACGCCGCGCAAAGGACTGCTCGATCTGCTGGGTGTACTGCAACTGCTCGGCATCGATGCCACTGTTGCCGCCGCTTCCGTCAGCGGGCGTCGACAGGAGTTTGCCGGTGTCATCGAGCACGCTGACAGCGGCAGGTGTCATTTCGGGAACGCTGGACGCAACCAGGTGCACGATGCCAGCCAGCTGCGTCCGGTCCAGCGAGCGCGCCGGATACAGGCTCACGAGCACCGAGGCCGATGGTTTTTGCTGCTCCCGGAAAAACCCGTTCTGGTTCGGCAGGGCCAGATGCACCCGCGCGCTCTGCACCGACGACAGGGCCTGAATCGAGCGGGTAAGCTCCCCCTCCAGGCCGCGCTGGAACGTCAATCGCTCCTGGAACTGGGTCATGCCGAACCGGTTCGACTCCATCATCTCGAAGCCCACCACCGAGCCCTTGGGAAGACCCATGGACGCCAGTCGCAGCCGGGTGTCATGCACCCGGTCAGCCGGCACCAGGATTGCCGCGCCGGAATCGGTATATTTATAGGGAATGTTCATCTGCGACAGCTGCGCCACGATGGCTCCGCCGTCCTTGTCCGCCAGGTTGGCGTACAACACCTTCCAATCGGCCTGCCTGCTGAAGAAGAAACCGGCGACGATCACCACCAACAGCAAGATGGCCCCCACCCCCAGGCGTCTGCGCTGACCCGGCTCCAGGGCGGCCAAGCGCTCTGGCAACGACGGATTAGCGGAAAGTGTGGCAACGGCGTTCATCTATCGGTCCGGAATAGCGTGGAGCGAAGTCGCACCCACTACGAGGAACATTATTGAAGCCGATGGCCACGGACGTTGGGCCGATAAAAGGCCCATTCACCCGCCAATTCGATTATTTCCGCCGCGCCACGGTCGCTAGCATCGACGCATCACCTGGACCGTCCACGGAGGACATGATGGATCTTCGACTACCCCCCACCACCATGCCATTGGGCATTCGCCCCGCGACGTTCGCACGCCCTGGAGCCGACCAGCCAGTGGCTGTAGTCGAGGGCGGCTTCTCTGGCGCCATGAAAAGTGCACTGCATGAAGTCAGCGCGGCGCAGAGCAACGCGATGCAGATGCAGCGCGATGTCCAGATGGAGAGCCCAACGGTCAGCCTAGAGGACACAATGGTTGCCATCCAGAAGGCCCAGATCGGGTTTCAGGCCACGATGCATGTGCGCAACCGGATGGTCCAGGCCTACACCGACATCATGAACATGCAGGTCTGAGCCTGCATCGACGCGCACTCAATGCAGCATTTGCTGCAACCCCTCGAACTTCTTCTCGAAATGCAGCATCCAGGGCTCAGCCAGGTACCGGATCTGCGCGTCGTTGGACAGGATGCGCCGCATGATGGCGGACTTTTCCGCGCGATTATCCCCGGGCAGCGCCTGCGTGGCTGAGGCGAACCGCAGCTGCTCTATCAGAACGGCACAGGTGCCCTCCAGCCGCACCACGCCATCCCAGTGGTCAGACTTGGCCGCTGCGAGCATCTGGCCGCTGGCCACTTCGATGGCACGGTAGTAATCGATCAGTTTTTGGCTCATCTGGGACTCCGGGTACTCAAGCTGCCTTCAGGCGCGGCGTTGCCGCACCCATCTGTTTCCATCCGGCCGCAACCGGTTCGATCAGCTTCTGCACCTCGGCCAGCGCTGCGTCATCGTTGCGCGCGTTGGCCTGGGTCAGCCGCGTCACACAGTACTGGTACAGATCATGCAAGTTGCCTGCCAGTTCCCCGCCCTGCGCCAGATTGAGGCTGCCGCGCAGACCTTCGTCGAGAATGCGCACCGCGATACCAATCTGGTGACCCTTGGCGCTGATGTCCCCGCGTTGCAGGGCGCCACGCGCCGAACCCAACGCCAGCTGCAGGCCGTCGAACAACATCTCGACCAGCTGGTGCGGATTGGCGTGGTCAACCTGCGTTTCAACGCCAATCTTCCGATAAGCGGCAGCTGAGCGTGAACCAACCGAGTTAAACATGCTGCGATCCAATCTGTGTATATATTTGTTATCGGCAGGAGGGGTTACAACTCAAGTGGTTTGTGCCGGCGTGATCGATCCGGCTGGGACCGTTTTCCGGTGCTTTTCGCTCTCAAGCCGGAATACCGCGCCACAGACGCCACCCGACGGGCCGCACCCGGGCCATGGCGACCCGGAAGGCGCCCGGCGGCGTCGATGATCTAGCGGCTGGGGTTGTTCCAGAGCGTGACCTGCTGGGTCACAAAGGCGTTGAGCGCCGTCAGCTGTGCCATGCGCGCATCGAGTGCCGAGTACTGCTTGTTCAGCCGGGCCTCGACCACGGCGGCACGCTCGTTGATCCGGTCCTGCGCATCGGAGTTGCGCGCAAGCTCGCGCTGCAACGACGCCGCCTTGTTCGTCACCGAGCCGCTGCTGGCCAAAACGCCACTGCTCAAGGTATCGAACTTGAGCGCAAATCCATTGCTCAGCGGGTTGCTGTTGTTGGTCGTGAAAAGACCTTGCAACGCGGTACCGTCGTTGGCCGCCGTGCTCAATTTGGCCGTATTGATGCTCAATGAACCGTCGAGTTGGCGCTCCAGACCGATGTCGGACAGGCGCTGGTAGGCGCCGCCGCCCTGGCTCACCGATGCCGCCATGTTGCGCAGCACCGACTGCAGGCCCACCACGGACGAATCGCCCTGGAACAAGGCGCCGGTCTTGGTAGCCGAATCGTATTTGGTCAGCTCGGTGAGCGTCGCGTTCAGCGTGTTGTAAGCGGTGACGAAGTCGCTCACATTCTTCACCGCCAGCGTCACGTCCTCGCTGACGCGCATGGTCGCCGACGACCGGGTTTCGCCCGGCGCGCCGAAATCCGTGGTGGTGGTGGCCAGCAATTTGATCGTGACCCCCGGAATATTGTTTTCCAGCGTATTGGTCGCCGACGTTACGGCCAGACCATTGATGCGCGCCTGTGCATCCTCTCCGTATTGCACCGGATTGCCCGCCTGCGCCATGCCGACGGCGCCGGCCGCGGGATCGAACGCCAGTCGCGACAGGCCGACCCCGTCACCCGGCGGACCGCCATCACTATCGGTTACCTGCAACCGAAAACCAGCGGCCGCACCGGTGTCCCTGGAGGCCAGCACCAGGCGATTTTGTTGGCCATCGAAAAAGGCGGTTGCCACAACGCCGGCACCCGCAGCATTGATCTTGGTCGCAATATCAGCCACCGTGTCGGTGGCCAGCACCGTCACCTCAACCGGCCCGGTGGCCGCAGGCGTGAAGCCCGCCCCGCCGCCACTCCAGGCGCCCAGCTGCAAGGTCAACGTGCCGGACCCGACCGGAGGTCCGGTACCCAACTGCGCCGACGACACCGATTGCGACTTTGCCAGCACGTCGACATCGAGCGTGAACGCGGTGGCGACCGTCGTGGACGTCGCGGTGATGGTGGCGGCCGTTGTATTGGAGGAGCTGGCGGTACGCGCGCTCCAGGCGCCGGCCGCCGAAATGCGCTTGGCTACGTCGGACAAGGCCGAGAACTCGGACTGGATCTGCGCGAATGCCGACACCTGCGCCTGGTAGTTGGTCGCCTTGACCTGCAGCGTCTTGAGCGGTTGTTTCTCAAGCGCGACCAGTTGGGACACGATGCTCTTGACGTCCAGGCCGCTGCCGATACCTACCGATGAAATGGTTGCCATGTCGATCTCCCGCCCAAGTTGCCGCATCCCATTATGGTGAATCCGACGCCGGCCAAACCTCCGAAAAGCCCCAGGTTTCCAGAACACGAAAGGCGGTGACCGGCTTTTTGCCCGTCACCGCCCGGTGAATCGGCCAGACCCGTTACGGGCCTGGCGTCTTCTTTTGCCTACTACTGCCGCGCGATTAACGCAGCAGGGCCAACACACCCTGCGGCAACTGGTTGGCCTGGGCCACCATCGCCGTACCGGCCTGCTGCAGGATCTGGGCCCGCGACAGGTTGGCGGTTTCCTGGGCAAAGTCGGCATCCTGCACACGTGAACGCGATGACGACAGGTTTTCAGAGGTGGTGCTCAGGGTCGAGATCACCGACTCGAAGCGGTTCTGGATCGCACCAAAGGTGCTTCGCAGCGTGCTGACCGCGCCCAGCGCAGAGTCCATCGACAGGATGGCCGAGTTGGCATTGGCCAAAGTGTCAACTTTTTGCCCCGCCAAAGTGCCGCTGGCTGCCAGCAATGTCGTGCTGCCAGCGATACCAGCAGCGGCTTGGGTCCCACCAACGGTGACGCTGGCCGCCCCCTGCAACGTGAGCTGACCTCGATAGGTTTGTGCCTGGGTCACCGAAGCCGGTGTGCCAGCGGCGGCTTCCACAAGGCGACTGAACGCTGTGGTCACGGTCGCAGCTGTTGTCCCATCAAGACCGGTGATTGCCTCTGACACCGCAATGTTGCGACCGTCAGCCGCGACCAGGGCCAGGTTGCCATTGCTGTCCTTGGACGCCACAACGCCAGTCGTGCTCTGGTACTGGTTAATACTGGATACTGCGGAGTCGATGCTCAGTCCGGCTGTCGTCGTGTTGGCAGCAGTGTTGGTCGTTACTGCAGCGGCAGTGTAGGTCAACACGTTCTGACCATTGATGTTCAACGTGTATCCGACGCTTCCGGTGCCGGCAGTCGCTGTGGTGAGCGCCAAGAAGTCCGTTGTGCCGGCCGTGCCACCAGTGGTACCGAAGGCCAAACTGGTCGTCGCGGAGGCGGTTACGCCAACCACACCAGAGGCATTGATCGCCGCGGCCTTCGCAAATGCGCTATCCGCGCTTTGGTAGGCGGGTGCAATGATTCCCACGGTATTGGCCGAATTATTGATGTTCGTGCCATTGAGCGAGAAGTTGCTACCGTTGAACGTGGCGCTACTGACGCCGCCGTAGGCCGTCGCTGGATCCGCGCCATAAGTGTTCGCGCCTGCGATTGCCTTATTGGCGGATACGGCGTTAGTTGCGGTGCCAGCCGTACCCACAACTGTGGTCTGGGTATTGCCCACGGAATTGGAATTGACCACGTTCACGAACGAACCAATTGCCCCCGATTTCATGCTCGTGCCCAGGCCCAGATTAATCGTCTCGCCGACATTGGCGCCAACCTGGAACACCGCGTTGCCAAACGAACCGTCTAGGATCTTCTGGCCGTTGAACGACGTGCTGGAGGCCACACGCTCGACCTCGGCAATACGCTGCTGCACCTCCTGGTTCAACGCAGCCCGGTCGGACGCCGAATTGGTCGAGTTGGCCGATTGCACGGCCAGTTCACGGATACGCTGCAAGTTGCTGGTGACTTCGGCCAACGCGCCCTCTGCCGTCTGCGCCAGCGAAATGCCGTCGTTGGCGTTGCGCGAAGCCTGGTTCAGACCGCGGATCTGGGTCGTGAAGCGCTCCGAAATCGCCAGGCCGGCGGAGTCGTCCTTGGCGCTGTTGATGCGCAGACCCGAAGACAGGCGCTGCATGGAGGTCGCCAGCGAAGACTGGGTCATAGCCAGGTTGCGCTGTGCGGTGATCGAATTGATATTCGTGTTGATGATCGAGGCCATTTGAAAGCTCCTTTAAAGCGGGACTACTACGGGTTTTTCACCATTCCCAACGCCGGTCATTGCACCGGCCGCCAAGACCTGCCGAACCTTTGTTCTCTTGCTGGCCGACGAGTCCGAATCGGGACCCGCTGCATTTGTTTTCGGCGGGATCGCGACCAAACTTGAGAAATATCCACTTTTTCCACCTCTGATCGCCGCTTACCTGTGCACAAAATCACTTGACAGACAAAAAAGACTTACTGACTCCATACGTTTAACGGCGTTCTGGCGGAAAACTTGAGCTTTGGTACCGAACAAATGAAACGCCCCCGACCGGCAAAACCGATCGGGGGCGCAAAAAGAAGAGCCTGCGAGGCGCGCCACCGGATGGCGGCAGCCTGCTTACTGGCGCAACAGGGCCAGAACCCCTTGCGGAAGCTGGTTGGCCTGCGCAACCATGGCGGTGCCCGCTTGTTGCAGGATCTGGGCACGCGACAGATTCGCGGTTTCCATGGCGAAATCTGCATCCTGGATGCGGCTGCGCGATGCCGTCATGTTTTCTGAAGTGGTCGTGAGGTTGGCGATCACCGATTCGAACCGATTCTGGATCGCGCCGAAGGTACTGCGCAAGCCACTGACCGAGGTCAACGCTGCATCGACGCGCTGAATGACGTTGTTGGCACCCGGAACCGTCAAGACATTGGCGGTTGCGATCGAAACCGTATCCAGATTGATCGTCGCATCAGCCGCGGCGCCCAGGCCCATCTTGACGGCTTCGCCCGTGAAGACGATATTGGCCTGCGCAGTAAATTTGAGCTGACCGCTATTGGTGCCGGCCCCGTTGTTTGCCGCAGCCGCTGCGCCATCGGCAAGTGTCGCGCCAACAACGCCGGCCAGATAGGTGGGTGTCGTGGCCGTGGCGGGCACAGCAATGTGTATTGACAGTCCACCGGACGATCCGGTGCCGTGCACCTGCCCGATATTGATGTCCCGCCCGTCCGCGGCCTCCAACAGCAAGGTAGTACCCGTAAGCACTGCCGACACGCCGGTATTGGTTTTCTGGGAATTGACGGCATCCACGATTTGCTGCGCCGACAGAGTAGCGCCCGTGGTGCCATCGAAGTTCGCGAAAATCGGTTGGCCATTGATGGTCAGGCTGTAGGTCGCCGTCGCTACCGGAGTACCCACCGTGCCGGTGGTGGCCGTGGGCGCAAGCGTCAAAGCCGTATAGGTTGCCGCCGACACCGTCAGTCCTGGAACGGCCGCCAAATTTATGGCCTCTGCCTTGGCAAAGGCGCTGCCCGCGTTCTGCCCCACCGACGTGCCCGCCACCGACGCGCCAATCGACGTTGCCGCATTCGGTCCGACCGCAATCGAAGCCGCCCCAGCCGCCAGAGCGGCAACACCCACACCCTGGGCATTGGTCGAACTGCTGCTCGCAATATTCCCGATCTTGCTGGTCCGCATGCTGGTGCTCAGCGAGATGGCGATCGTGTCGCCAACGTTGGCCCCCACCTGGAACGTCGAATTGCCGAACGAACCGTCCAGCAGCTTGAGGCCGTTGAAGGAGGTCTGCGTCGCCACGCGGTCCATCTCGGCCAGACGCTGTTGCACTTCCTGGTCCAGCGCCGCACGATCGGATGCCGAGTTCGTCGAGTTGGCCGACTGCACTGCCAGCTCCCGGATGCGCTGCAGATTGCTGGCCATTTCACCCAACGCGCCCTCTGCCGTCTGCGACAACGAAATACCGTCGTTCGCATTACGCGCCGCCTGATTCAGACCCCGTATCTGCGTGGTGAATCGCTCCGAGATGGCCAGACCGGCCGCATCATCCTTCGCGCTGTTGATGCGCAATCCGGACGACAGCCGCTGCATGGAGGTGGTCAGTGACGTCTGGCTCGCGGCCAGGTTGCGCTGCGCATTGAGCGAAGCAATATTGGTGTTGATGATCGAAGCCATTCGAAACTCCTTTTAAACGGAACACCTCGGTCTGTTCGAGGCGCCGTGTCCGCCCTGACTCTTCAGTGCGGGCAGCGGACTATGGTTGCCAATGCGGGCCAACCCGCGGATATCACTTGTTCATTTCATGAGCGATGGAGCAAGCGTACGGAAACCACCGATGTCGAAAAGCCGGATAAGAGACCGGGTTTCCGGACAATTCAACGCTTATCACGCGGTCGGTCGTCCGGACCGGGGCGGTCGGGGCAAGCGTCACGCGATCCGGGCGGCTTGCCCCGGCCGCGATCACGGCCTGGAGATGCGCGGCTCCCATTTGCCTTACACGCCAGTACGCAATGCCTGACACGAGACACATCCGTTTGCCGATTCAAGTTTTTGAACAGCCAATCACAATCGACTTCAACGATGCAAACCGGCGCGCAAGCCCAGAGGACCCCATGACAAACGACCAGATCCTTGCCGAGATCAGAGAAGCCAACCTGACCTATTTGATGCTGGCGCAGAACCTGATCCGCGCGGACCGTGCCGAGGCCCTTTTCCGCCTGGGCATGTCGGAGGAGTCGGCTGATCTGATCACCGCCCTGTCGCCAGCGCAGATTCTCAAGATCGCGTCGGGCAATATGTTGTTATGCCGATTCCGCGTCGACGACGACATCGTCTGGAACCTGCTGACCAATCACACCACCAGCAAGGTCAACAACGACGCCACCAGCCGGCTGCACGCCAGCATCCTGATGTCAGGGCGTTTCGCAGAGACCATGTAGGGCTTCCCTGACACGGCCGCCCAACCCAAACGAGACAAACAACACCATGGCTACCAAAAGTGTCCTGAACGAATCGCGCGAGATCAACCGCGCGGTGGCCCTGATCAACCTCGGCGCCCGCCTGCAGGTGCTTGAAAGCGAGACGAGCCTGTCATATGAGCGACTGCTGCGCCTGTACAAGGAAGTCGCCGGTCGGTCCCCGTCCAAGGGGCAACTGCCGTTTTCCACCGACTGGTTCCTGACCTGGCAACCCAATATCCACGCCTCGCTGTTTCTCAATACCTATGAGTACCTGGGCAAGGTCAGCGCGCTGGATGAAATCGATGCGGTGATGAAGGCCTACAAACTGTATTCGGAGCAGATTGCCTGCTGCGACGTGGAACCACTGTTGTCGATCACGCGCGCCTGGCGCCTGGTGAAGTTCATCAACAACCAGATGCTCACGATGACCCGCTGCTCGCGCTGCGGCGGGCATTTTGTGACCGAGCCCTACGAGAACGTACGGCACTTCGTGTGCGGCCTGTGCGAACCACCGGCACGCGCGGGCAAAAGCGCCGCCGCTGGCGGCATCTTGCTGCATTGACCGGTCAGCGCAACTGCGCGCGCACCGTGAAAGCCAGCATTAAGGGGCCCTATCCGGGCCCTTTCCGCGTTTTGGGCTGCGTACAGTTCCATAGAATAGGACATCAAAAAACCGTGCCGATGCTGACCCGTCGGCGATGCCCCCCGTACCAATCCCGCACACATGCTAGTAATCATCGGCTACGTCGTCGCCATGGGGTGCATCTTTGGCGTCTATATCTTCCACGGTGGCAACATCGCCGTCATCCTGACGGCGCTGCCATTCGAATTGGTCACCATCCTGGGCGCGGCCATGGGTGCGTTCGTGGTGAACAACCAGCCCAAGGTGCTCAAGGCCACCATCGCGGTGATTCCGAAAGCGCTCCAAACGTCCAAATACACGAAGGCGCGTTACCTGGAGTTAATGGCCCTGCTTTACGACATATTGCAAAAGGCCCGCAAGGAAGGGCTGATGGCGATCGAGAAAGACGTGGAGACACCGGGCGAGTCCGAGATTTTCAACAAATACCCCACGGTGGGTAGCGACCACCATGTGGTCGAATTCATGACCGACTACCTGCGCATGATGGTCTCGGGCAACCTGAACGCCCATGAAATCGAGTCGCTGATGGACAGCGAAATAGACACCCATCACCAAGAGGCGCACGCCCCTATCGCGGCGATCGCGCGCCTGGCAGGCGCCTTGCCGGCATTCGGCATCGTTGCCGCCGTGCTGGGTGTGATCAACACCATGGGTTCGGTCGGGCAGCCACCCGCGGTGCTGGGCGGCATGATCGCCTCCGCGCTGGTGGGCACCTTCCTCGGCATCTTGCTGGCCTATGGCGTGGTCGAGCCGCTGGGCGGGCTGCTGGAACAGAAATCCGAAGATGCGGCCAAGGAGCTGCAATGCATCAAGACCACACTGCTGGCCAGCATGCAGGGCTACAACCCGTCCACAGCGATCGAATTCGGACGCAAGGTGCTGTTCTCCACCGAGCGACCCAGCTTCATCGAACTCGAGGCGCATGTACGCGGCAAGAAGTAATGCCAGCAAAGATGTTCTACGGGGCTGATCATGGCCACTGACAGCAAGAAGCTGCAGCCCATCATCATCAAGCGCATCAAGAAGGGTGGGCATGCGGTGCACGGCGGCGCCTGGAAGATCGCTTATGCCGACTTCGTCACCGCCATGATGGCGTTTTTCCTGCTGATGTGGCTGCTCGGCTCCACATCGGAAGGCGACAAGAAGGGTCTGTCCGACTACTTCAATGCACCACTGAAAGTATCGATGATGGGTGGCACCGGCGCGGGTGCCAGCAACAGCGTGATCCAGGGCGGCGGCGCCGACCTGACCAAGACCAGCGGCCAGAACCGCACCGGGAACCCGAACGACCCGATCGCCAGAAAAGCCGCCGCCGAAGCCATGAAAGCCGAGCTTGTCAAGCAGGAGTCCCGCAAGCTCGCCGCGCTCAGCGAAAAAATAAGTTCACTCATCTCCAACAACCCGAAGCTGGCCGAGTTCAAGGCACAAATCCGGCTGGAAATCACCCCTGACGGCCTGCAGATCCAGATCGTCGATGACCAGAACCGGCCCATGTTCGACGTCGGCAGTGCCCTGGTCAAGGTCTATATGCGCGACATCCTGCGCGAGATCGGCAGCGCACTCAACGGCGTCGAGAACAAGATCAGCCTGGATGGCCATACCGACAACAGCCCTTACGGCAGCGGCGAGCGGGGCTACAGCAACTGGGAGCTCTCGTCCGACCGGGCCAATGCCTCGCGCCGCGAACTGGTCGCTGCCGGCATGCCGGGCGACAAGCTTGCGCGGGTCACCGGCATGGCATCGAGCAACCTGCTCGAGCCGCAGAACCCATTTGCGCCGGTCAACCGCCGCATCAGCATCCTGGTCATGACCAAGGATGCCGAAGAGCGCCTGCTCGGCGGCAAACGCACACCGGTGAACCTTGCGGCCCAACCGGCGGAACCGGCCGGACAAGCTGCGAGCGCCGCGAAGGGCAACTGAAAGGACCCGATCGACGGTATGGCGATAATCAGCAACTTGAAAACTGCAAACCCGATACATGGCATCTGAACTCCGTTTCCTGGTGGTCGACGATTTCTCGACAATGCGGCGGATCGTGTGCAATTTGCTCAAGGACAGCGGCTTCACTGAACTCGAAGAAGCCGAGGACGGCGATGCCGCCCTGACCAAACTGCGCAACGGCAAGTTCGACTTTGTCGTATGCGACATCAACATGCCCAAAGTCAACGGCCTGCAGATGCTCGCCGAGGTCAAGAAGGATCCCAACCTCAAGCACATTCCGGTGCTGATGGTGACCGCGGAGGCGCGCAAGGAAGACATTCTGCTGGCCGCCCAACTCGGCGCGGCGGGATATGTGGTCAAACCGTTTACCAAGGCGATTCTGGAAGACAAGGTAATCTACATCCTCAAGAAGCTGGGGCTTCAGACGGGTTGAGCGTGTGAGCGGCGCGTTCGCCTGGCGCTTCGCAACGCACGACCGAGCCGCACAGCAGGCGCGCGCGGTGGCGCCATCGGAGTTGAAGTGACTGGTCATAGGCCGCCTTATCGGGCTTTAGTTTGCCCGGGCGCTGCGGACAATCGTGGGAACGCCACTTCCCACGCACCATGGAATCCAACAGCCAGGACCGCACCCTGCCGGCCACCGAACGCAGACTTCAAAAAGCGATCGACGACGGCCAGGTAACCCGCTCCCAATACCTCAACCACCTGGCGGTGCTCGGTGTGGGCCTGGTTGCGCTGATGGCGCTCGCTCCCATCGCGCTGGACCGCCTGAAGCTGCACATGGTGCGCCAACTGTCATTCGACGCAGCCGCCACGCGCGAGCCGCAGGAAATGCTGGATCGGCTGCAGGACATGTCGCTCTCCAGCCTGATGGGCTGCGCTCTGTTTGCAGCCATTGTGGCGGTCGCCGTTGTACTCAGCAACATTGCGGTCGGCGGCTGGGTCAACGCCAGCAAGCCGATCATTCCGGACTTCAGTCGCGTCAATCCGCTGTCCGGCCTGGGTCGCATGTTCACCAAGGACAAGCTGACCGAGGTTGGCAAGATGCTGGTGATCGTGATCGTGCTGGGGGCCATCGGCATCCTCTACCTCCGCTCCACCATCCAGCCCTTGGCCGCGCTGGTGATGCAGCCATCGGTGGCGGCACTGGAATACATGTCCGACTGGCTGATCACCGGCATGGGCATGATGCTGCTGCTGATGCTGGTGGTGGCCGCGATCGATGTGCCGCTGCAAAAGTACCTGCACAAGTCGCGCTTGAAGATGTCGCACCAGGAGTTCAAGCAAGAAAACAAGGAATCAGACGGCAACCCGCATACCAAGGGCCGGTTACGCCAGCGCCAGCGCGAGCTGTCACAAAGCGCCAGCGTCACGGCCGTACCCAAGGCCGATTTCGTAGTTATGAACCCGACCCACTTCGCGGTCGCGATCCGCTACGACGACAAGACCATGAGCGCGCCCCAGGTGATCTCCAAGGGTGCCGACCTGCTGGCCATGCGCATCCGCGACCTCGCCCGCTCCCATTCGATACCGGTGCTGCAGTCGCCGATGCTGGCGCGGGCACTGTACGCCAATGCGGAAATCGGCGAAGACATTCCATCGGCCTTGTACACCGCAGTTGCGCAGGTGCTGGCCTATGTCTATCGCCTCAGGGCGGCGCTGCGGGGCGAAGCACCCATGCCTGGCGATCCGCCCGAGCCGGAGGTTCCATCCGAGCTCGACCCGCATAACCGCATAACGGCAGACCAACAGCCATGAAACCGATGATGAACACCCTGCAGCGCTGGCTCGGCCCGTACACGGCCTTCGCCAAGGGCGCGGCCGCTCCGATGCTGGTGGTGGCGGTATTGGCCATGATGATATTGCCGCTGCCGCCGGCAGTGCTCGACGTGTTCTTCACCGTGAACATCGCGATTGCGCTGATGGTGATGATGGTGGCGGCCTACATGCTGCGACCACTCGATTTCGCTGCGTTTCCGGCCGTGCTGCTGTTGACCACCCTGATGCGCCTGTCGCTCAACGTGGCGTCGACCCGGGTGGTGCTGATGGAAGGCCACACCGGCCCGGGTGCCGCAGGGGCCGTGATCGAGGCCTTCGGACACTTCCTGATCGGCGGCAATTTCGCCGTCGGCCTGATCGTCTTCCTGATCCTGGTGGTGATCAACTTCGTCGTGATCACCAAAGGTGCCGAGCGTATCGCCGAGGTATCTGCGCGTTTCGCACTGGACGCCATGCCTGGAAAACAGATGGCAGTGGACGCCGACCTCAACGCCGGCACCATCGACGAAAAAGAGGCCAAGCGCCGGCGCTCCGAAGTCTCGGAAGAGGCCGACTTCTATGGCTCCATGGACGGCGCATCGAAGTTCGTACGCGGCGATGCAGTGGCCGGTATCCTGATCCTGCTGATCAACCTGATCGGCGGTTTTGCCATCGGCGTACTGCAGCACGAGCTGAGCGCGTCGCAGGCTGCCGACACCTACGTCCTGCTGGCGGTCGGTGACGCGCTGGTGGCGCAGATTCCCGGCCTGCTGATTTCGGTTGCCGCCGCCATGGTGGTCACGCGCGTCGGCAAGGAGCAGGATCTGGGACGCCAGATCATGCAGCAGATGTTCATCTCGCCGAAGGTGCTGGGCATTGCCGCCACCATCCTGGGCGTGCTGGGCGTGATTCCGGGCATGCCGCATACGGTGTTTCTGTCGATTGCCGCCATCGTGGGCTACGGCGCATGGGCGCTGGCGCACCAGCCCGTCGCGACCGAGTCCGATGCGACCCCCGAAGCGCTCCCGGCCGGTGACGGGGAGGCCAGCTGGGACGATCTGCAACCGGTCGACCAGCTCGGACTGGAACTGGGCTACCGCCTGATCGCGCTGGTCGACAAGACGCGCCAGGGCGACCTGCTCAACCGCATCAAGGGGGTGCGTCGCAAATTTGCACAGGAAGTCGGCTTTCTGCCTCCGGCCGTTCACGTGCGCGACAACCTTGAACTCAAACCCAGCGGCTACCGCATCACATTGCGCGGTGTGATCGTTGGCGAAGGCGAGGCGTTCCCGGGCATGCACCTGGCCATCAATCCGGGCGGCATCACGACGCCGCTGATCGGTACCGCCACCACCGACCCGGCGTTCGGTCTGCCAGCGCACTGGATCGACGACCGGCAAAAGGAAGCAGCGCAAATGGCCGGGTTTACTGTGGTTGATTCCGAGACTGTGATGGCCACGCATTTGTCACACTTGATGCAGGTGCAGGCATCGCGTTTGCTCAGCCGTACCGAGACCCAGCAACTGGTCGACCATGTCGCCAGGCTGGCCCCAAAACTGATCGAGGAAGTGGTTCCGAAAATGGTCTCCATCGCCGTGTTTCAGAAGGTCCTGCAGCTGCTGCTGGACGAAGGGGTGCACATCCGCGACATCCGTACCATCGTCGAGTCGCTGGCCGAGCACGCGCCCACCATCACAGAGCCAGCCGAGCTGGCCAAGCGTATCCGTGTGGCCTTGTCACCGGCCATCGTGCAGCAGATCTACGGCTCCACGCGTGAACTCAACGTGATCGCCATCGACCCCGCGCTCGAGCGCCTGCTGGTGCAGGCCCTGGGCAACCCGTCCGGCCCGGCGCTGGACCCCGGTGTGGCCGATATGTTCACCCGTACCGCCGCCGAAGTGGCGCTCAAGCAGGAAGAGACCGGCGTGCCGGCCTGCCTGCTGGTGCCCGACCCGATCCGCAGCGCGATCGCACGCCTGGTGCGCCGCGTCGCGCCACGCCTGCAGGTGTTGGCGCATAGCGAGATACCTGAAACCCACACGATCCGAATCGGACCCATCTTGCGAGGTGCAGCTTCATGAACATCCAACGATTTACCGCCGCAACCTCCCGCGAGGCACTGGCCAAGGCGCGCATGGCCTTCGGCGAGGGCACGCTGATCCTGTCCAACCGCCAGACCGCCATGGGTGTCGAGGTGATGGCGACCACCGAAGACAGCGTGTCGGCGCTGGACACACGCCAGCGCGCCAGCGCGGCGGTACCCGATGCCGTCAAGGCCGTTCCAGAGAAGGCGCCGCCCGCACGGGCTCTGCCCACCTCGCACCAGCAGGTGCAGCAGGACACAGCGCAGCTGGCCATGAGCACACTATCGTTCCAGGACTATGTGCGTGAACGCATGTTGCGCAAGCGCCAGACCGAAAACCCGGTCGCAGTCGAGGAAGTCGGGTTGCGGCCTGCCGCCCCGTCGCGCCCCAACGTATACCTGAACGTCCCGCCACCGTCGCCCGCAGCGCTGGCGGCGCCGCCGCCAGCTACAGCGCCTGCACCGGCTCCGGCCGTGGCGGCCGCACATGCGCACCAAGGCCAGGTCGGCGCGCGCAGCATTGCCGAAGAATTGCAGGCCATGCGCGACCTGATCGAGGACCGTTTCAACACCTTTGCCTGGCTCGGCCAGGCGCGCCAGAATCCGATCCACTCGAACCTGATGCTCAAGCTGGTACGCGCAGGGTATTCCCCGGCCTTGTCGCGCGCCATTCTGGAGCGCATGCCCGAGTCGCAGCCGGCGCCGGAAGCCATGCACTGGATGCTCGAGGCCATCCGGCGCAACGTGCACACCAGCGAAAACGACATGCCGATCTACCAGGAGGGCGGCATCTACGCGCTCGTCGGCGCCACCGGCGTGGGCAAGACCACGACGGCGGCCAAGCTGGCCGGACTCTGCGCCGAGGTGCACGGTCCGGGCAGCGTCGGTTTGATCACGCTCGACACGCAGCGCGTCGGCGCCCATGCCCAATTGCGTGAACATGCGCGTGGCCTGGGCATGGTGGCCCACCTAGCCCACGATCGCGCGGCGCTGCAGGACCTGCTGGGACTGTTTACCGCCAAGAAGATGGTGCTCATCGACACTACCGGACTGGCGCCGCGCGATCCGCGCAAGAACGATTCACTCGACGTACTTGAACTGCCCGGCGTGCGCCGCCTGCTGGTACTCAACGCCGGCGCGCATGGCGATACGCTGGACGAGGTCGTGGGTGCGTTCAAGTCGGTCGAGCGGCAACCGACCGTGCTGTCCAAGATCGACGAGGCCGTCAAGCTCGGCCCGGCGCTGGACGTCGCCATCCGCCACCAGTTGGTGCTGCGCGGGGTGACCAACGGTCAGAAGGTGCCGCACGACTGGGCGGGCGCCGACGCTGGTGAACTGGTACGCGCATCCATGCGTACCAGCGTCAAATCGGCATTCGATCCCAAACCGACCGACCTGGGTTTTCTGTTCATGACGCCGGAGTCGAACCGTGCTGCCATGGGCTATGCACATAGCTGAACCGGACGACCGTTAACGCCGCCCTTGACACCTTCAACCACAGACAGGACGGATTCGACTTGCGCTACCATGAAGCCCCACCCAGAGCCCGACCAGTTCAGCCGGCACCCACGGGAGAGTTATTGATGTACACCGCCAAGGGCCAGCTCGACCGCAACGCCCTGATTCGACAGTACGAGCCATTGGTGCGCAAACTGGCGCACCACATGATGGCCAAACTGCCGGCCAGTGTGCAAGTCGACGACCTGATCCAGGTCGGCCTGATCGGACTGTCCGAAGCTTTGACACGTTTCGAGGCAGCCCAGGGCGTGCAATTCGAGACATTCGCCACCCAGCGCATTCGTGGCGCCATGCTCGACGAGCTGCGCGACAACGACTGGATGTCGCGCGGCTCGCGCAAGAGCCAGAAAGACATCGAACAGGCCTTGCGCCGGTTGGAACACCAGTTGGGACGCGCGCCACTCGAATCCGAGATTGCGCAGGAACTGGGCATGAGCTTGAGCGACTACCAGACATTGCTGGGCAAGGTCCGCGGCACCCAGTTGGTGTATCTGGAAGACATGTCGCGCGGATCCGACGGCGATGACGGGTTCCTCGACCACCATGACGTTGCCGGCGACGGCGGCGATCCGGTGGCCGCGCTGGGTGACCAGCGCCTGCGCGTGGCCTTGGTGGCAGCCATCAAGAACCTGCCCGAACGCGAGCAGTTCGTCATGAGCATGTATTACGAGCAGGACATGAACCTGAAAGAAATTGCGGCCGTACTCGGCGTGACCGAGTCCCGGGTGTGCCAGCTCCACAGCCAGTCGGTGGCGCGCCTGCGGGCCAAGATGCGCGCGCACTGAGACCGGCACAGGCGCCTTGCGCCCACAACACCGCCCACGACCATGTGCACACCCGGCCTGGGCCGGGTGTGGCGCCCATCCAACAACCAGGAATCAGAAAGTGCGAAAAGCCTGCGCCGAGGCGGCACGCCCTGCATAGCGACCCAGCGCGCCGGCATAGGTGGTGGACTGGGTTTGTTGCGGCATCAGCGACTTGAGCGAACGCTCTACCACGGCCGAACGGCGCAGCAGGGCTTCGCGCTGCATGGCGATGCCCTGCGCCACCCGCACCAGGCGCTCACGCAGCGATGCAGCCAGGGCCGCACTACCGTCTACGCCGCGCAGCACCAAATCCAGTGCATGCGCGCTGTCATGCAGATCACGGGTCGCCGCATGGACCCCGTCCGGCTCACCCAGTACCAGGGCCTGACCGGTTGCGGCAACGCTGCGTTCAGCCTGCTCCAGGGCAGATTGGACTTCCGGATTGACTGCGATGAATGGCATGTTGGCAGGCTCCTGGAGCGTAAAGGTGGAGTGCGGCTCAGGACTCAGGCGATGCGCGCTACAGCATCTCCCGCGCGTTACCGAGCATTTTGTCGGCGATCGCCTCCGGATTCACGGAGTAGGTCTTGTCGGCGATCTGCTGGCGAATCGCATTGACTTTGTCGATATCGACAGCGGGCTCGGACGCCCCGGCCTTTTCAAGCCCGCGTGCCAGTGCCGACACCTTGACGTCGACGCCGGGTGTCTTGCACTCGTTGCGTACCGCATTGGCGGCCTCCGGACTGGCTTTCGCCGCCGCAGACTGGCTGTTTTGCGTTATCGCAACGGAATGATCGTTTGGCTGGCCTATTTTCATGATGATCCACGTGGCTGTGACCGACACAGCATCCTACGATAGGTATCGACCAGGAATTGGAAAACTTGAGACATACCTGAGCGCAATGTACTGGCTCACAGGTTGACCTTGACTGTACGCATGTCCAGCACGATGCCGGACAGTATGCGGCCATTGTCGATCCGCACCCTGGCCATTTCGCCAACCACCCCGGCACTGAGCGCCTGACCATCGGATGTCACTGAAAAACCCGGCCCCTCGGCGACGATCCGCACCATTGAGCCGGCCTGAAACACCTGCGCAGGCTTGACCATGCCGTGGCGCAGCGTCTGGCCGGTGCGCAAGGAACGGGTCGCAGTCTGCCCGACCCACATTTCCGGGTCGGCCAGCACCGAGCTGTTTTCCTCGGCCCAGTCCACCTCAGCCAGCACCGCGTCGCTCATCGACACGGTGGTGCCGGCTGCCACATCCGAGCGCACCACCCAGGTCTGGCCATAGGCCTGGACCTGCACCGGCAGGAACACGTTCCAGCGCGAAACACCATCGATGCAGCGCAACCCGACACGCGTCTTGCCCCAGAGCCGGGTACCCGGCGGCATATAGGGTTCGACCTGGGCGCACGGCGCCAGATTGAGCCGGCTGTCGAGCGCACCGACCTGCACCACCATGCGCAGCGGCGCCGATCCGGTCGGCCGCGCCGCCGCCACGGCCTGGTCCAGCCACATCTGGCTCTCCTGGGCAATCTGCGCGGCCTGACTCTGAACCGCGGCAGATGCCGCGTTCTGCGCCATCGACACGCCTGCGGCACAGGCTAACAGCAGCGCACCGGCGGCGCGCAGCACGCGTGGCGACAGCTGACAGAAAAGAGATGGGGATGAGAACAGGGTTGGCTTCACGACAGACTCCATGACATGGTGGAACTCTAGGGTGCCATCGCGCAAGCAAAGCGCCCAAGTGCCGGACGAAAACGCCTTTATTCAGGCAATCGCCACCCTCAAGCTTTTCCATAATCGTTTCACGCTGAGCCACAAGCCCTGCGGTACGCCCATTCCCACCAAGCCCCAGGAGGTGCCATTCCATGTTTGCCCAGTTGACCGCCGGTCTGGATTTCCACGCCACTGCGCTGGGCGTGCGCTCCGAGCGTCAGCGTGTAATTGCCAGCAACATTGCGAATGCCGACACGCCGGGCTATGTGGCGCGGGACATCAATTTCAAGGAAGCCATGGCCGAGGCCAACGGCGGCCAGACCGGAAAACTGGCCGCGAGCATCTCCGCCGATACGCCGCGCCACAGCGCCCATTTCGCGCTTCCAGGCAATGGTGGCCCACGCCCGGGTTCCCCGGCACAGCTGGGCTATACGGCGCAGACCCAACCCGCCATGGACAACAACACGGTCGATCTGGACCGCGAACGCGCCAACTTCGTCGACAACGCCGTGCGTTACGAAACCACCCTCAGGTTCATTAACGGCTCTTCCCGGACGATCTTGAGCGCCATTCAGGGCCAATAAGTAGACGCCCGCACCGCAACACAGAACCCAGGAATCCCGTCATGTCCATGTTCACCATCTTCGGCATCAGCGGCAGTGCCGTCAGCGCACAGTCGCAACGCCTGAACGTTGTGGCCAGCAACCTGGCCAATGCCGACGCGGTCGCCGGCCCCGACGGTGAGGCCTACAAGGCACGCCAGGTCGTGTTCGAGACCGTTCCGATGGGCTCCGACAGCGCGGCCGGTGTGAAGGTGCGCTCGGTGATCGAAAGCAACGAACCAATGCGCAACGTCCACAACCCGAGCCACCCGATGGCCGACGCCCAGGGTTATGTCAACCAGTCCAACGTCAATACCGTCGAGGAAATGGTCAACATGATTTCGGCCTCGCGCTCCTACCAGAACAACATCGAAGTCATGAACACCGCCAAGTCGCTGCTGCTCAAGACGCTGCAAATCGGCCAATAACGCCCACCGTACCCGCACAGGAACGCACCACCATGGTCTCCACCACCAGTATCAACAGCACTAACGCAGTCGCCGCGAGTGTCAACGCCAGCGCCAGTGCATCCTCCAGCGTCAATTCCGCTGGCTCGGAAGACCGGTTCCTGAAGCTGCTGGTCGCGCAGCTCAGCAACCAGGACCCGATGAATACGATGGACAACGCCCAGATGACCTCGCAGATGGCCCAGATCTCGACGGTCTCGAGTATCGAGAAGGTCAACAGCTCGCTGGCCGGGTTGGCCGGGCAACTGGCATCGATGCAGACTTTGCAGGCAAGCTCACTGGTAGGACGCAACGTACTGGTGCAGGGCAACCGGCTCGCTATCGCGGACGGCAAGGCCACCGGTGCGGTCGACCTGGACCTGCCCGCCGACAAGGTCGTCGTCGACATCCTGTCCTCCGGCGGTCAGGTGCTCGAGAGCTTCAACCTCGGCGCGCTGAACGCCGGTCGCAAGCCGTTTGAGTGGGATGCGACGAACCACACCAACACCGAAGGCCTGACCTTCCGGGTCACCGCCACCAACGGCAGCACCGTCGTGACCCACCGCACCATGGTGCAGGACCAGGTGATGGCGGTCGGCGTCGACAACGGCACGATGAGCGTGCAACTGCGCGGCCTGGGCAACGTCGGTTACGACACCGTCAAGGCGATCTTCTAGCCGCCTGCACGACGTTCACCGCAGCCACTTTTAGATTTTTTTCGCTTCATCCGCAGGAACCACACCATGTCATTCCAAACAGGACTCTCCGGCCTCAATGCCGCCAGCCGCAATCTCGACGTGATCGGCAACAATATTGCCAATGCCAACACGGTGGGCGCCAAGGTGGCACGTGCCGAATTCTCCGAAATCGTCTCGGCATCGACGATCGCAGCGGCCGGACGCACCGAGGGCATTGGCGTCGAGGTGGCCACGGTGTCACAACAGTTCACGCAGGGACGCGTCAACGTTACCGGCGGCGCACTGGACATCGCGATCAATGGCGCCGGCTTCTATCGGCTGACGCTGCCGGACGGCTCAGCCGCCTACACCCGCGGCGGCGAGTTCAAGCTCGACACCGCAGGCAACATCGTGACCAACGCGCAGGGCAAGCTGATGGGTTACCCGACCTCGACCGACGGTGTGGCCACCAGCAGCACCTTGCAGCCGATGCAATTGCCCACCGGCAGCCCGATCCCCGCCAAGGCGACGACCGAGGTCTCCGCCGAGTTCAACCTCAACGCGTCGGCACAGGTCTGGAACACACCGGTTCCGCCAGTACCGCTGACGACCTACGGCACCTCGCTGAACGTCTACGACTCGCAGGGCGCCGAAATCCCGGTCTCGGTCTACATGCGCAAGTCTGGCACCGATACATGGCAGGTCTTTACCGATCCCAGCTCCGACGCCACCGCAACGGCAACCCAGCTCGCAACACTGTCGTTTGGCACGAATGGACAACTGGTAAGCAGCGCGCCGGCCACACCGAGCCTGAATGTGACCTCGCCCAACCCGAATATCGGCACTTTCGCCGCAAGCCTGGACGTGACGGCCGCCACGCAGTTTGCGACCGCCTTCGCCGTCACGGACCTGAAACAGGACGGATACGCCCCGGGCGATTTCGTTGCGCTCAACATAGGCGACAACGGAACCATCTCCGCACGTTATTCGAACGGCCAGGTGCAGGCCACCGGTCAGATCGCGCTGGCGGACTTCCGCAACGTGCAGGGCCTGCGCCCGACCGCGAACGGCAACTGGGTCGAGACCGTGGCCTCCGGCCAACCGGTTGTGGGTTCTCCCGGCGTGGGCAAATTCGGCGCACTGCGCGCCGGCGCACTGGAAGACTCCAACATCGACCTGACGTCCGAGCTGGTCAACATGATGACGGCGCAGCGGTCATACCAGGCCAACGCCCAGACCATCAAGACCCAGGACCAGGTCCTGTCCACCCTCACCCAGCTGCGCTGAGCATCGTCTACAGCCTCCTGAAACACTGACAAGGCCGCACCATGGATCGACTCGTTTACACCGCAATGACTGGCGCCACCGCTGCCGCGCATCGGCAGAGCGTGTTGTCCAACAATCTGGCCAACGCCTCGACCAACGGCTTTCGGGCGGAATTGGCGACCTACCGCGCAGTACCGCTGCGCGGCGACGGCTCCACCACCCGGGTTTTTGCGCAGGAAACCACCGCGGGCTACCTGGAGGCCTCCGGCCCCAACCAGACCACCGGCAGGGCACTGGATGTCCGGGCAACTGGTAACAGCTGGTTCACAGTACAAGGGCTCGATGGCACCGAAGCCTACACCCGAGGCGGGTCGTTGCAGATCGGCCCTGACGGCACCTTACAGACCGTCAACGGACTGACCGTGCTGTCGGATGGCAGCGCGCCCATCGTGGTGCCCGCCGGTGGCGAAATCTCGATCGGACCCAACGGCGACATCAGCACCAAGACGACCGGGCAACCTACAGCCCAGGTCGGCCGGCTCAAGATGGTCACGCCAACCCAGGACGATCCGCTCAAACGCAGCGACGACGGCCTGTTTCGCACGGCCACCACCGCCCCGCTGCCGACTGACCCGCTCGCGCGGTTGCAAAACGGCGCACTCGAAGGCTCGAACGTGAACCCGATCGAGACCATGGTCGGCATGATCCAGACCGCACGCCAGTTCGAAATGCAGATGCGCCTGGTGCAGACCGCCGAATCCAATGACCGCTCGGCAGGGCAATTGCTCAGCATGCAGGGCTGACACTGACCCCGAACCGCGGTCACAACACTGAGGACACCATCATGATCAACTCCCTCTGGATCTCCAAAACAGGCATGGAAGCCCAGCAAACCCAGCTGGACGTGATTGCGCACAACCTGGCCAACGTCTCGACCACCGGCTACAAACGCGCCAACGCGGTGTTCGAGGACCTGATGTACCAGAACCTGCGCCAGGTCGGCTCGAACACGTCGGACCAGTCGCAGTTGCCCACCGGGTTGCACCTGGGACTGGGCGTGCGCACCGTCGCCACCAGCCGTTCGTTCTCGCAGGGCACGATCCAGCAGACATCGAACAATCTGGACGTCGCTATCCAGGGCAACGGTTTCTTCCAGATCACGCAGCCCGACGGCTCGACCGCCTACACCCGCGACGGGTCGTTCCAGCTCGACAACCAGGGACGACTGGTCACCGCCGGCGGCCTGGCGGTGGCCAACGGCGTGACCGTGCCGGCGAACGCCAAGAACATCGCCATGGCCGCCGATGGCACCGTGACCGCATCGATTCCTGGCACCACGACGCCCCAGCAGATCGGCAACATCGTTCTGGCCAGCTTCATCAACCCGGCCGGCCTGGAGCCACAGGGCCAGAACCTGTTCATCGAGAGCCCGGCGTCTGGCCAGCCAAACACCGGCACGCCCGGGGCCAATGGCCTGGGCACGGTGACCCAGGGTTTCCTCGAAACCTCCAACGTCAACGTGGTGCAGGAACTGATCACGATGATCCAGACGCAACGCGCCTACGAGATGAATTCCAAGGCGATCCAGACCTCGGACCAGATGCTGCAAAAACTCGGCCAGCTCTGATGTCGCCCTTTGCCCTTTTTCGCACCACCGTCGGCGCAGCGCTGGCCTTGCTGCTGGTCACCGGTTGCGAGTCGCTGCCCACGACCGAGCGGGTCGACTTCGCGCAGCCGCCCTCGCCGATCGTGGTCAAGGCCGCAGAGCCGCGCCCGGTCACCGGTAGCCTGTACCACCGCGCCAGCTACCGCCCGCCGTTTGAAGACCGGCGTGCCCGCATGGTGGGCGACGTGGTGACGATCCTGATCACCGAAAAAGTCACTGCCAGCCAGAAGTCGACATCCAACTCCAAACGGACGTCGTCTGTCGACGGTGGCATCTCGGCATTCCCGTTTGCGGCCGCGACATCGCTGGCCAAGCTGTCGGTCAACGCGTCCACCAACAACGACTTCGCAGGTGGCGGTGGCACGGAAAGCGCCAACCAGTTCTCGGGCACGATCACCACCACCGTAGTCGAGGTGCTGCCAAACGGCCATCTGGTCGTGACCGGCGACAAGCAGATCGGGGTGAACCAGAACGTCGATGGATTGCGTTTCTCCGGCACCGTCGACCCGCTATCGATCCAGGCCGGTGGCTTGGTCAGCTCCACGCAGGTGGCCAACGCACGCATCGAATCGCGCGGCCGCGGCGCTCAGAACGAGGCACAGACCGTGGGCTGGATCGCCCGTGTCCTATTGGCCTTTTTCCCATTCTGAGAGCCGCCATGACAACCGACCACGCCCCTTCTCACCGTTGGACCCTGGCGACGCTGCTCGCCCTGGCTTTGCTTGCGCTGCCAGCGTCCGCAGCCCGTATCAAGGAGGTGGCGGCGGTCGAAGGTGTACGCACCAATCAACTGACTGGTTTCGGTCTGGTCGTCGGACTCGACGGCACGGGAGACCAGACGACGCAGATGCCCTACACCTCACAGGGCCTGAGTAATTACCTGCAACAGATGGGCATCACGCTGCCGGCGGCTGGCGCCGCGCAGTTGCAGCTCAAGAACGTGGCTGCCGTGCTGGTGACTGCGCAGTTGCCGGCGTTTGCACGCCCGGGCCAGGCTATGGACGTGAATGTATCTTCCATGGGCAACTCCAAGTCGCTCAAGGGCGGCATGCTGATCACCACGGCTTTGCGCGGTGTCGACGGCGAGGTCTATGCGCTGGCGCAGGGGAACCTGATCGTGGGTGGCGCCGGCGCGTCGGCTGGCGGCAGCAAGGTGCAGATCAACCACCTCAGCGCCGGACGTATTCCGGGTGGAGGCCAGGTCGAGCGCTCGGTGCCCACGCCTTTGCTCGAAGGCGACACGATCTCGCTGGGGCTGTCCGCATCGGATTTCCAGACCGCCCAGCGGGTAGCCCAGGCGATCAACGGCCGCTTCGGCCAGGGCTATGCCCGTGCGCTGGACGGCCGCACCGTGGAAGTGCGCGCGCCGGTTGACCCGAACGCCCGCGTGAGTTTCATCGCCGAGATGGAAGAGTTGCAGCTGGAATCGTCCGTGCCCGCAGCCAAGGTCGTCATCAACGCGCGCACCGGCTCGATCGTGCTCAACCAGGCGGTCTCGCTGGGCCCGTGCGCCATTGCCCACGGCAACCTGTCGATCACTATCAGCAGCACGCCCGTCATCAGTCAGCCCAACGCGCTGTCGGGCGGGCAAACCGTGGTGGCGCAGAAGTCGAACATCCAGATCACGCAGGAGCCCGGCATCCTGATACAGATCCCGGCGTCACCGCAACTGGCCGATGTGGTGCGCGCCCTGAACATGCTCGGTGCCACGCCGCAGGACCTGCTGGCCATTTTGCAGGCGATCAAGGCCGCGGGTGCACTGAACGCAGAACTGGAGGTAATCTAAATGAAACGGCCCCCACACTCTCTACGTTCGCTGCCCCCCGAGGGGGCCGTCAGCACCTTCGGAACGGCCGGGCGGTACTGACATGGCCTACGGAAGCATTTCCGATACCTCGAACGCCCTTGCGATCGACGGGCGTTCGCTCGATGCGCTCAAGCTGCAGGCTGGCAAAAACAGCGCGGGCGCCATCAAGGAGGCGGCCAAGCAGTTCGAGTCGCTGTTCATGCGCGAACTGGTCAAGAGCATGCGCGAAGCCACGATGAAATCCGGCTTGTTCGACAGTCCCGGCGGCGACCTGGGCGCCGATATGCTCGACCAGCAGTTGTCGATCCAGATGTCCGGCATGCCGGGCGGCTTGTCCGAGCAGATCGCGCGCCAATTGTCGCAACGCATTTCAGGGGAGTCGACCGCAATACCGACGACGTCGCTGGGCGGCGCGAGCCAGCCCCGCGCTTCCGAGCCGCTGGCCGGCCTGCGCCCCAACGGCAACCAGAGCGACTTCGTGCAGCGCCATTCCGAGGCAGCGGCCCGGGTCGCGCAAACCAGCGGCATCCCGGCTGCCTTCATGCTGGGACAGGCCGGTCATGAAACCGGCTGGGGTCGCAGCGAGATCACCATGGCCGACGGCGCCCCGTCGCACAACCTGTTCGGCATCAAGGCCACCAGCGGCTGGAGCGGCAAAGTGGCCGAGATCACGACCACCGAATATGTCAATGGCGCGGCCCAGAAGGTGGTAGCCAAGTTCCGAGCCTACGACTCGTACGAGGATTCGCTGCGCGACTATGCCAGGCTGATCACCCAGAGCCCGCGCTATGCGCAGGTCAGTCAGCAGACCGACTCCGTACAGAACTGGGCCAATGGACTGCAGCGCGCCGGTTATGCGACCGACCCGAACTATGCCTCCAAGCTCAGCCGCGCGATCAATACGACGCTGCAGTTGCAACGCGCGCAATCGATCTAGATCACGATGTCAACACTGCTCAACATCGGCGCAAGCGCATTGCTGACCAATCAGCAGGTGTTGCGCACGACCGGCAACAACATTGCCAACGTCAACACGCCCGGCTATTCGCGCCAGGACGTCAAGATCGAGGCCAACGAGGGCCTGTACTACGGCAAGGGGTATTACGGCGGTGGCGTAGATGCGACCACGGTGCTGCGCAGCCACAGCGAGTTGCTGGCGCGCCAGGTGCAGCTGACCGGCTCGGTCGCCGCGGCAGACCAGACGCGGCTGGACCAGCTCAAGAAGCTCGAGGACCTTTTCCCCGGTGGCCCCACCGGCCTGGGCGCAGCCATGGGCAACACACTCAATGCGTTCTCGGACGTGGCCAATGCGCCTACCGACCTGACCGCACGCACGGTGGTGCTGGCGCGTGCAGATGAGTTGGCCGCCCGCTTTCGCTCGGTAACGGACAACCTGACCAATCTGCGCGACAGTCTGCAACTCGAACTCAATTCCGAAGTGCGCCTGGTGAACAGTCTGGCCACACGCATCGCCGATGTCAACCAGCAGGTCCGCAACCAGCAGGGTTTCGGTCAGCCGCCCAACGATCTGCTGGACAAACGTGACGAACTGATCCGCGAGCTCAATACCCATATACAGACCACGACGATCCCGGCCGCCGACGGATCGGTCAGCATCTTCGTGGCGTCCAGTCAGCCCCTGGTGCTAGACACGAAGGCCGCCACGATGTCGCTGCAGCCCGATGCCTTCGGCGACCCGCTGAAGTCCAAATTGACGATGCAGCGCGACGGCCTGAGCGTGGTGCTGGACGAGAGCACACTGGGCGGTGGCGCTCTGACCGGCCTGCTGCGTTTCCAGAACACGGACCTGGCCGACGCCAGCAACCTGCTCGGGCGCATGGCGCTGGGCCTGGGCACCGTCATCAACGACCAGCACCGGCTGGGCCTGGACCTGTCCGGCAATCCGGTCGGCAATCTGTTCACGCTCGGCGTCATTCCAGATGCATTGCCAGCGCAGGCCAACGGCGGCACGGCCAGCATCCAGGTGGCGGTGCAGACCAGCCCGGTCAGCGGTGCGCCGGCGCTCATGCCCTCGGACTACGAGGTGATCTTCAACAGCGCAACCGCCGGCTCGATCCGCCGCGTGTCCGATGGCCAGATCACCGCTTTCGGATCGGTACCGGCACAGGTGGACGGGCTCAACCTGCAGGTGAGCGGCACGGCCAACGCGGGCGACCGTTTCATGGTCACGCCGTACCGCCAGGTGACGCAGAACATGGACGTGGCGTTTTCATCGCCGCGCTCGCTGGCCGTGGCCAGCCCGGTGGTGGCCAGCGCCGGCGTGGCGAATCTGGGGTCGCTGACGATGCAGACCCTGATACCGCAGCAGGCCAATGCCAACCTGTCACAAACCGTCACCCTGACCTTCACCGGCGCCGGCAGCTTCGATGTGGCCGGGCCTGGCACCGGCAATCCGAACGGCGTGGCCTTCGTAGCCGGCCAGCCCATCAGCTACAACGGCTGGGCACTGACGCTCAAGGGCACACCACAACCGGGCGACACCTACACGGTTCAGGCCAACGCGTATCCCGCCATCGACGCCGGTAATGCACACGCGATGCTGGCGATCCGCGACCTGGCACTGTTCGACGGCGCGGCGACTACCGACGGTTATGCCGGGCTGATGTCCACCATCGGCGTGCGGGTGCAAAGCGCCGGCTTCGCCAGCAGCGTGTCGCGCTCCATCTCGGACAATGCGGTGTCCGACAACGCGGCGGTGTCCGGCGTCAACCTGGACGAAGAAGCCGCCAAGCTGCTGCAGTACCAGCAGGCATATCAGGCCTCGGCCAAGATACTGCAGGTCTCGCAGACTCTGTTCGACACCTTGCTCCAGAACCTGGGCCGTTGATGCCTGGCCGCCACACCGAACGAACACCATGCGCATAGGAACCTCCAACACCTACGACAACGCCCTCGAGCAGTTGTACAAGCGCCAGACCGAACTGTCAGGCCAGCAGGAGAAACTCAGCTCCGGCGTGCGGGTGAACCGGGTCAGCGACGACCCGCTCGCCTCGGCGCAGGCAGAGCGCGTGATGGTGCGATTGGACCGCATCGAAACCGACCAGCGCGCGCTGGAAACCCAGCGCGCGGCACTGTCCGGCGCCGAAGCCGGCCTGGGCGAGGCCATCGGGCTAATGCAGAACGCCCGCGAGTTCGTCATCGCCTCCGGCAACGCCGCCTACACACCGGCCAACCGCGCCACGCTCGCGCAGCAGCTGACCAGCCTGCGCGACCAGGTTTTCGCCATCTCGAACCGGACCGACAACAACGGCGTACCCCTGTTCGGGGGCCTGGGCAGCGCCGGTGCGCCGTTCGCGGACATTCCCGCCGGTGTGCTCTACCAGGGCGCGGCCGGCCAGCGCTCGGCCACCACGACCGCCTTGCCGGGCGCGATGAACGGTCAAGCGATCTGGATGGATGTGCCCAGTGGCAACCGCACCTTTGAGGTCTCCCTGGGCGGCGGCAACACCGGTACGGTCTGGAGCGATCCGGGAACCGTCGTGTCCCCGACGCTGGTGACAGGCGATAACTACAGCATCAATTTCACCGTGACGGCAGGTGTCACGACCTACGACGTGGTCAACACCACCACCGCGGTCACGGTCGCGGCAGGCCAGCCCTATGTCGACAACGCGCCGATCCAGTTCGATGGTATCTCGGTGCTGGCGCAGGGCACACCCGGCAACGGCGACGCGCTGAACATCAAGCCGAGCACCACCAAAAACGTGTTCAACCTGCTCGACCAGGCAATCGCCAGCATCGACACTGCGCCAGGCGACAACCGCCTTTCCCACGCGGTGGCGTTGTCGCTGTCGCAGATCGACACCGCAATGGAGCGTATGCAGGCCGCACGTGGCCAGGCTGGCGACTGGCTGAACCGGGCCGACACCATCACCGACGCGCAGGCAGCCCGCTCGCTGTCACTCAAATCCGACCGCTCACGGGCGATCGACGTCGACATGGTCAAGGCCATTTCCGATTTCAACAGGACGCAGACCGGCTACCAGGCTGCGTTACAGTCCTACGCACAGATCCAACGCCTGTCACTGTTCAACTACATTAACTAGCATGACCCGGCCCTCACGCACAACGCGGTTGCTGGACATGCCACCACAACCAGGGACCGTCGCCCTTGTGGCTGTACCGACCCGCACAGCCAGGCCTGGCGCGTCGGAAATGATCCCCTTCGATTCGCCCGGTTAAAACTGACATGGTCCCCTCGACCCTCGGGCAATTGACACTGGGCTACCAGCTGGTCTGGGATCGGCTGCGCCAACCGACGGCGGTGCAGTTGTTCCTGACACCCGTCGCGGATGCGCATCTCGAAGCGGCCCATTTGCTGCGCACCATTGCGCACACCTGGTCGGCGTTATGCCCGACATTGCTGCTGACGCCGCAGACGACAGCCTTGCTCACCGACCTGCTCCAACACGGCGAGCCCGACGGACCACAGGTGGTGGTGCAGCACCACCTGCTCGCCCAGGCGGGTGTCGCCGACGCTGTGCGGCAGGCGCGCTCGCGCAGCTTGCAGATGGTATGGCGCGGTCCGCCAGGGCAGCGACCGGACGCCGCGATGGCACCGCTTTTCTTGCGCACCATGGTCACACTGACACCCGGTGAAACAATCATCGGCGCACAGGCATCGCTGCGCCAGACCGGCGCCAGCGTCCGCCCGTCGGTCAACGCGGCCACCACGCACAGCCCGGTCCAACCCGACCAGATCATCGAGGCGGTGCCGAGCCGTTTGATGGCAGACCATTGCCTTGACCAGCAAGGCGCGTGGGGCGTTGCCGGCTGGCCGATCGACGACGTGCTGCTGTCACACCAGCATCAGCCGATCCAGCCCAGCCACCGTGCGATCGTCAAGCTGATCGGTCAGACCGACGCCGACGCCGCGCTCGAACTCATCGAACATACACTTGCCGACGAACCCCTGCTGGCCTACCGCTTCCTGCGCTTCACCAACTCCGCCGCGCTGGGCTTGCGCACCAGCGTCGAATCGCTGCGCCATGGCCTGATGCTGCTTGGCATGTCACGCTTCGAGGCCTGGCTGCAGGAGCTGCTGCCACTGGCCAGCAACGAAGCCGACATGGACCCGGTCCGCATGTCGATGGTGATGCGTGCGCGGATGATGGAGCACCAGCTCGACGCCGGCGACGAAGACTCACTGCGCCGCGAGGTGTTCCTGACCGGCATGTTGTCGCAGATCGACGGCCTGCTGGGCGAGTCCCTGAAAGACGCGCTGCAGCGGTTGCCACTGTCGGACCGGGTCAACGGCGCAATTCTGGGCAACAGCGGGCCCTATTCGCCCTTCCTGGAACTGGCCATCGCACTGGAATACCCACGCATGAACACCGTGCCGAGCCTGTGCGAGGAACATGAACTCGACCTGGGTGAAGTCAACCGCACCATGCTGCGGGTACTGGCACAGTTGCACAAACCTGCGCGCTGAACGGTAGGTGACGTTCGAGGGTTCGGATTGCGTTACGCGAGGACTACGGGCACGCCGGCGGTAATCGGCGGCTGCACGACCTTCAGTCTCGGGCTGCTTTGCGCCCGAAGCAGTTCGCGTAACACGCTGCAAGGGCCTCTACAAACCCCGGAGAACTTCACGACGCAGATACCGCGCAAGGAAACGCCGGACCGCTATGAGAGGTTCAATTCCATGAACACGACAACCGGCTTGAGGGCGTCGGGAAAGTCCGCTGGCGCATCGACAAGCTGAAAACCAGCATCTCGGTATAGCGCATGTGCCCCTGACATCGAGATGTGACTGTCGAGAACGATGCGCGTGTAACCCGCCGTTCGCGCGATCGCAATAAGTGCGGACACCAGCTGTTTGCCAATTCCGGATCCACGAAACCGGGAGCGCACATACATACGCTTGAGCTCCGCAGTCGCTGAATCGATCTGCTTCAACGCAACACAACCGGCAGCCTCCCCTGCGTGTGTTGCGACAAGCAGTGCGCCTGTAGGTGGGCCGAAGACGCCAGGCAGGGTCGCCAGCTCGTTCTCCAGTCCATCGAATGTCGGTGCATCGCCACTGTCCGCGTCCAGCGTGAACGCCCACGACGTGAATTCGTGCATCAACTCCCGGGCAACCTGAACCTGTTCCGGACGCGTTGCCTGTGTGATGGTAGTCATGCTTGTCTCCTGTCCTGATGCATCGATCAATGCGCAATTCGAACAGCCGTTAGTATGACTGCCGACCCGATCCGATCCGACCCGATCCGACCCGAACGGAACGGAATATTCATGGTTATGGTTATGGTTATGGTTATGGTTGACGATGCCATTGACTGACCCCCGCACAGCCGGCTCCGTCAACGTCGCGCAGTGCGCACCGCCTCCGACCCAGTTCGCGTTCATCGCATCGATGAACTTGATGGTGCGCCCGGGAAAGGCCGACGCGTAGATCGTGTGCACCTGCTCCTGCCGCTCCGGTGGCGTGCCGTGGGCAACATAGCTCGGCAGCAGCACCAGGTCATTGGCCAGCACATGGTTCAGATAGCTGGTGGTGGCCAGTTGCACCACGGTCTCACCGTTGTGCCGGCGCTCCTGGGCCGGGAACGATGCGGCGGTCCATTCATGCGAATACGCAGTGTCGGCACTGGCGCTGAGCACGACCGCGCGTTCGACCAGGGTCGGCAACGGCACCTTGATCACCCGCAGCGGCCGGCCACGCTGATCAGTACTGCTCGACAACGCCTGGAAGTTGGCCTGCATGCGCTGCTGGTTGAGTCGCGCCACCGGGTGACTACTGGCCTCGTCCTCGCCGACCCATGCCAGCAGTACCGTGTTCTCGTCGGCGAAACGCACGAATTCGTCGCTATGACCGCCGGTGCCCCAGCCCACGTAGCGGCCGGTGATGGTGGCGCGGTGCAGGGGGTCATGGGCCAGGCCATGGGGCACCCAGACCACCTTGCGCATGCCGGGCAAGGCCAGCAGTTGTTTCTCGACCGCCGCGCGCGACAGGCCCTGGTTGCGCTCGAGCCACAGACCCGCGTTGGCGATGATCAGGCCGCGACCATTGACCTCGACGCCACCGCCTTCGATGGCCAGCGGCGAGGTGAAACGCGCCAGCCCCAGCGCAGTTGCCAGCCGCTGGTCCAGCGCACCGGTTTCCAGGTCGTCGTTGGCGGCGCATTCACGTGCCTGGGCACGGCTGCCAGCGAAGACCCGGCGGCACCAGTTGCTCCAGCCGTAGTGGGTCCACTGAAAATCGATGATGAAGGGCTTGGCGCTGCCGTCGACACCGAACACCGCGCCGTCGCGCACGAAGAAAGGCGCCCGGCCATCCTGCACGAACGCCACCCTGGTGGCGTCGAGCCCACGTGCGCGCAACAACAACATCGCCCTGGCCTGGGCTTCGGCGTCGCACACCAGCATTTTGATCGGCACATGGGGCCACAAGGTCTGCGCGAGGTCCGCCGTAAAGGCTTCATGGCCGGGGTCGTAGCCCAGCCATATCGCGGCGACCGGATCGAAGTCGGCGCTCAACCGCGCACCGGCCAGGGTAATGCCGTCCGCGCCGGCAAGCCGTGGCAGCGCCAGCGCGCCAAAACCGGCCGCCGCCCATTGCAGACAGCGTCAGCGCAACAACGACAGGTGGCTGGACGGTGGCATCGCCGCAGTATCCCCGCCTTGTCATTCGGGTGGCATGCCGCGGGTCATTGGAGAACCTTCGTGCGGCGCTCAGTTGTTGCCACCCGCGTAATCCAGGAACTTCTCCGGACTGATGCGCAGCGCGGCGCCGGTGGGGCAGGCCCGCACACAGGCCGGGCCGGACGACAGGTCCTTGCACATGTCGCACTTGACGGCTTTCTTGATGACGTTGCCTTTGTCCTTGCCGGCCACGGCCGCCTTCTTGGGCACGACCACCCCGGGCTCGTGGCCCAGTCCGGTCAGCAACCAGGCCCACAGGCTGTTGATGCCGCGTTTCTCGGCCAGCGGCGCCATCTGGATCACGCCGTACGGGCAGTTCTTCTCGCAGTTGCCGCAGCCGATGCAGGCATCGGTGATGTAGACCTCGCCACCGGGCGAGCGGTGGATCGCATCGGGCGGACAGTCCTTCATGCAGTGCGGATGCTCGCAGTGCCGGCAGGAGGTTGGCACATGCAGATTGTCGAAGGTCGGGCCAGCTTCGCGGTCGAGCCGCGAGGTGCCGAAATGGGTATCAGCGCAGGCCTTTTCACAGTGGTCGCAGCGAATACACAGCGACTCGTCGATCAGCAGCACGTCGGTGGCTTCGCCCACGCCTTGCTGCAGCAGAAACGCGATCAGGTTGCCCGAACGCTGATTCGATTCCATTGCCTCGTTGGCCTGCAGGCGCGCCAGGTACTGGTCGTCGAGCTGGCCCCGCATGCCGGTGTTCAGGGCCAGCACGTCGGTCACCTTGCCAGCCGCCAGCACGATGGCCTCGGCAGGCACCGCAGCGCGCACCGTGGCTGAACGCGGCGCACTGCGCATCAGCGCCATCTCACCGACATAGTTGCCAGCCGACACGTACGACAACACCACGTCGCGCCCGCCCAAAGAGCGCGACACCATCACCGATCCCTTGCGGATCAGGTACAGGCCGTCGGGTTTGTCGCCTTCGTTGAATAACGCATCGCCGGCCTTGTACTTGCGGATCGTCGACCCTTCGATCAGTTGGCTCAGTTGCTCTTCGCTGACGTCGGCAGCCACGTATTTGCGCACCGCGCGGCGCAGCGCAACCTGGTCGAGCTCGCGCCGCACGGCGTCGACCGAGGCCAGCACCTTGAGCATGGTGCGGCTGGGTGTCTCGACCAGAATGCAGTCTTTGCCAGCTCGCACCTTGGCCGACCGGCGGCGGCCAGAGATCAGGCCCATCTCGCCAAAAAAGTTGCCGGCGTCCAGCATGATGGCCTTGGCCTCCGGGTCGCTGTCCGAGCCTTTCACCCGAACCTGACCGCGCACGATGCTGAAGAACGAACTGGAATAGTCGTTGCGCCGGAAAATCACATCCTGCGCCCTGGGCATGTGGATCTCGCTTTCGAGCATCAGTTCGCGCAACTGCAGCGCGCTGAGGCTTTTCAGCCACGGCATGCTGGAGCCCACCATGGCCAGCACGGCATCCACGTCGCGCAGATCCGGATACGCCCGCATCACGGCGGCGAACTTCTGCTCCAGCAGCGGCTGGTCGGCTGGCACGACCGTCCGGCCGCAGACCGACTCGATCGCCTCGTAGCCCTGGTTCATCGCCTGCTTGATAAGCGGGTAGCCGCCCAACGCACCCACCACGAAGAGCCCTGGCATCGACGATTCGTAGGTCGGCGAGAGTTGCGGCAATGCGGTGGCGTCCTTGCTACCGAATTGGATGCCGAAACCCTCGACCAGCTTGCGCGGCGGGATCGCGCCGAGGCGGGCGATGATCCGGTGGCACTCGACGGTTTCCTCACCTTGCGGTGTGTTGAGCACGACGCGCAGCGCCGGTGCGGCACGTTTACCCGACTGCTTCTTCGACAGGTCGACCATCTGCACGATCATGGTGGCGTTGACAATCGTCTGCTCGGCCTTCTCGACATTTTCCACCGCCTCGAGGTGGTCGATGCTGGTACTGTAGCTGCAGGCCAGTTTGCCCTCGCGGATGGCGGCCTGGACGGCGCTGAGGTTGCCGTCCTTGCAGCGGCTGAACTCGGCATTGCGGTTGAGCAGAATGACCCGGTTGTCGTTCTCGGCCAGCGCAATCGCGTTCTCGATCGCCGCATCACCGGCACCCACGACGATGATGGTCTCGCCGCCATACGCGCGCGGATCGTCGAGCTGGTATTGCACATTGGGCAGGTTCTCTCCCTTGACCCCTAGCGGGCGCAGGTTGCCCTGCACGCCGATGCCCAGCACGATTTGCTCGGTGGCGATCAGTTCGCCTGACTCCAGCGTGATCCAGAAACCACCCTTTTCACCTTCGATGCGGACCACCCGGGCGCTGTTCTGGATCAAGGTGCCGCACTCCACGATCTGGTCGTCGAACCGGTTCAGGATACTCTCGCGGGTACCAGCCTCGAAATGCAGCGGGCTGCGCAGATTCAGGAAACCCGGCTCCGCCATCACGTGTTTACCTTTTTGGTACTTGTAGATGGTGTCCGACAGATGCGGCTGGGCTTCGAGCAAGATGTGCTTGAGACCCAACTTGGCGGCATGGGCGGCGGCGGAGAGTCCCGCCGGACCCGATCCGATAATGGCGACTGTAAAGCGTTCCAGCATGTTCACTCCATCTCAGCGCGCGACCAGCGGAGCTGCAACCAGTGGACGAAAACCACGCAACCGGTCCTGAAACTCTGCCGGCTTGTAGGCTTCGTCATAACGCAATACACCGCGGACCTGTTCCAGCCCCAGGTTCAGGTCGGCCGCCGATTTCAACTGGCCCAGTTTGTGCAGTGTGTTGACCACGCTGCCCAGCGCCATCGCCGCCTGCTCGGCCCCGGCGTAGTCCGGATAGGCACCGGCCAGCCCGTCGTCCACCAGCGCCAGCGCCATGGAGCGCAAATTCTCGCGGCTGATGCCGTTGGCGGCGATCTGTTGCGCGGCGTCAATGGCCAGCGCCTTGAGCGCCAATGCCTTTTCGCGCAGGTCGCCATTGCCGGCCACCGCCTGGTTCAGCTGCACCACCGCCTGGCTGAAGCGTTCGCCCAACGGCGGGTCGATCTGGCGCAGCATCAGGCGCACCATCAGCATGCCCGAATCGTTGAGCCGCACCAGCCCCGGGCTGACACTCTTGCCGAATGCGGTGCGCGGCTTCCAGCGGGTATCGGCCATCGGGTGGTGACAGGCATGGCAATCGAACAGCGTGAGTTCGGGGAACGCACCGTCACGCCCGCGCTGCGGGTCGAGCAGGATGTCGACCTGGGTGCTGACCGCCATGGCCTGGCCGATGGCCCAGGTCCGCACGCCGTCCACGTTGCCCTTGCGCCGGATGTAGTCGGCGTCGACCGTGAAGTGAGCCGGCTGCAGTTGGGTGAAGGTCTCCATCTCGAAACTCATGCGCGGATGGCCGGCCGCCACGATGCGGTGGCTAACGTATTTGTCGGTGGCGCCGAAGTGGCACGACAGGCACAACGTGGCCCGCGCCAACGGCTGGTCGACCGGGTACAGGCCGTTGCGGATATTACCGGCGTGGGTTGCGCCGGGCGCGGTATGGGGCGCGATCCAGCGCTGCGCCGGGCCATGGCAACCCTCGCAGCCGATACCGTCGGCCACCGAATGCGCGGGCCCGGGGATGGGCGCCGACGGCACCGGGTTGTGGGCATGGCAGTCCAGACACGCGCGCGACTGGTGCGCCGGTTGCGGCAGGTTCAGCTTGGCGGCGATGGCACGCGATTTGTCGTTCAGCAGTAGCGCATAGGCACCCGCATGTTTGTCCAGCCGTGACCAGATGATGTACTCGTTCTGCGCCACCGGCGAGCCGTCCCAGCCGGCGATGGAGCCGTGGCACAGCGAACTGGCACAGGTCACCACGCCCAGCGTTCGGGCTCCAGCATGGTCGGGCAGCGTCTGGCCATTGGCGGCGCCGAGATACAGCAGCATGGCGGCCGCCAGCACACGCCAGACTCGGGTCGACAAACGGGCAAGACTCATCCGTGCTCCCTGTTGTTGCGCGTGCCGTCACGCTTGTCCATGACAGCCCGCTCGGCCATTGCAACGCGCCCGGTCATGGTCGCACCGTTTGCGCGTCCACCGCGACCGGGCCTGACGGCGGTACCCCGGCCATCGGCTTGGCCTCACCCACATGCGAATACGAGGTGCCCGGCGTGTCCGTCACGGTCCACACCATGCCGTCTGCACGCAGATACAGCTTTTGCATTTCAGCGGCGGTGAAGGGGCGCGACCCGATGCGGCCGAACACCGCGATCTGGCCGCCGGTCTCATCGACGGCACGGTCCCGGTCCAGGCCCTTCGAGACCGACAAGGCCGGCGACCGGGTCTTGCGCCAGGCGATTACCTGCGGCTTGGGCGCCGGCGAAAAGCCGTAAAACTTCGGCTGCGAGTCGGGCGCAGTGAGCTGCACTACCTTGAGTCCGTTGACGCCATCGGCGACATAGGCGAACAGCGAGGCATTCGTCGAGCCGACCACCACGTCCTGGCTGTCGGACAGCGTGGCCCAGTCTGTGGTCCCTTGTTGCACCCGGGTCTCGATGCGCGGCTGGGTCGGGCGCTCCACGTCCACCACCACCAGGCCCTCGGCGCCGGCGGCCACGTAGGCATAGGTCCGTGCCACGTACACCTTGCGCGCATCAACCAGCGCAATCCGCGCGCCGGCCACGAGTCGGGGTTGGCGCTGCATCGTGACGTCGATCACTTCGAGCCCGTCCGCGGTCGTGACCCACAGGTAACGAAACTGCAGCGCGCTGGCCCGCGCATCGCGCAGCGGCACGGTGGCAACCCATTGCGGTTTCAACGGGTCGTCCACATCGACCACCACCAGACCGGCACGCGCCGTGATGTACAGGTAATGGCCACCGACCGTGATGTGGCGCGCACCATCAAGCACACCCTTGGCTGCGCCCTCGCCATTCCATGTGGCCGCGCGCTTGAGGAAGTTGTTGCGCGGCTCCCCGTCCGCCAGCGTGTCCACATCCACAACGATCAGGCCTTCGCTGCTGTCCGAGATAAAGGCGTAGTGGTAGATCGGGTGAAACGCCTGCTCCTGGTTGGTCACCCGCATCAGGTCACCCTGGTTGCGGGTCGGTGCGATTGGCTGGTTGGTCGGCAATGCGACACAGGTCGCGTTGCGCGAGGCCACATGGGTATCGTGGCCCAGCGGCGAGAACGGCGCAGTGATGATCGGTTGCGAGACGCCTTTGTTCGCAATGCTGGCCACGTCGTAGACCCGCATGCCTCCGGGGCCTTCGGCCACGAACAGGTATTCGCCGCGTATCTGCACGCACTGCGCAGCGCCGCGGGTCTCATGGTCATGCGCGATCTGCAGACGGGCCTTCGCGTCCAGGTGGTTCTGGTACCAGTCCGGGTAGGCGTAGCGTTGCAGGTAGCTGCCGATCACCGCCTGTGGTTCCTCCCATTCGGTCACCTGCACCGCCTCGATATGGCTTGCTTCCCCGAGCCAGGTGTTGAATCCGACGAAGTTGACGAAGTTCGTTCCCTGGAGCAGCAACTGCGCCATCGTCGCGTTGTTGTCGTTGGCCTTGTTCAAATGGCAATCAGAGCAGGTCTTGGTCTCTGTCTTGCGTTCGGTGTGCGGGTAATGCGGCGCAAACGCCTGCGACGAGAATCCGCTGGAGGCAATCGGTGGCTGCTGGATATAGATCCGTTCGCGGTTGGCATTGGTCGACGACAACACCAGTGCCGAGCTAGACCGCACCGGGGTCACCTTGCCCCCCTTGACCGGCCCACTCTTGCCGAGTTGGAACATGTCGTCGCGCGCAACCTGCGGGTTGTAGCTGGCGTAGTTGCGCGTCTCGCCACCTTCATAGTGCTTGCGCTCGGTCTTGGCATTGGCCTGGATCGGCAGGTGGCAACCGGCGCAACTCGTCGTCCACGACAGGTGGCAGCTGTGGCAGCTGATCTTGTCGTCGTCATGCGCATAACTCTGGCCGCTGCCGGCTGTGCCCCAGGTGCCATCCTGACCAGCCTTGCCGGCGAGCATCAGCTTGGCGCGCGCCGCCTTCTCGTTGTATTTCGGGTTGCCAGCGGTCACTGAATCCTTCACCAGCGACATTTCCCATTCCAGTTTCGGGTCGATCGCCGACCGTTGATACAGCTTGTCGCCACGCCACTCGAAACGCCGTCGGCCGTCCTGGGTGCGCAGCAGCTTCATGTCCATGCCGCCGGGTTTCGCGGCCGGACCGGAAGTGAGCAGACTCGGGTATTTCGACGCGCTGCCGTGACAATCCTTGCAGTCGATCTCGATCGCCGCGGCCACTTCGCCGTAAATATGGCCGTTGCCGTGGCTGTCCTGCGCAAAATGGCAATCAACACAATGCATGCCAACGTCGAGGTGCACGGATGTCAGGTGCACCGCCTTCTTGAACTTGTCCGGATCATCATCCGACACCGGCTGGTTGTTCTTGTCCACCAGTGTGCCCCTGCGGTCGCGCTTGAAGACCTGGCGGAAATTCCAGCCATGGCCGTGGTAGTCGGCGAACTGCCCGTCCTTGAGCTGCGGGTTGAGTTCCGACACTTTCTTCGAAAACCCCAGATCGCCCCACAGGCCCCGCGTGGCCGCATCTTCCGGGTTGCGGTCCAGGATCTCGCGTGACTCTTCGGGGGTCGGGTACTTCTGCTTCTTCGGCCACATGAACGGTGCGTCGGACTCGTAATCCCACATCGTCGTGCCGTAAAACGAGTTCACGAAGATGTTGGGCTGGTGCATGTGGCACACCATGCATTGCGACGACGGTATCGCCCGCGTGAAGGTGTGGCTGATCGGGTGGCCGGAGCGGTCCTTCGGAATCGTCGGGTCGGTGGTGGCCGTTTTGCCTTCATGCCCGTTGGCAGCATATGGCCCGGAGTGTTTCGGGTCGCGGTCGTTGGCATACGGCGTATGGCAGGCGGTGCAGCCCGAGGAACGGTAGTCACCGGGTTGCTCGTTGGTGCCCAGAAACCACAGGTGCGGGTCGTTGAGCCGGGTCTTGGTCAGGTTGATCAGCGGCACCGCAATACGGCTGCCGGTGGCCGGGCCGCGATTGGACTGGCGGATGTCCGGTCGCCCCGGTTCGTCGAGCCGCTGGATCAGTCCGGTCAGGTTGGGCAGGCCGACTTCCGGGAAGATCGAATTGATGACCTTGCCGCCGCGCTCGAAGACACGGAACACGTCGGCTGGCGGCACCGTCTCCCAGGCGGGCAATGGCGCCAGGCTGTCCAGGATGCCCATCGCCTGCATCTGCGGGGTAACCGGCACCGGGCCCTTGATGGTCGCCGGCTCGCTCAACGCGGTATACGACTCACCCAGGATGTAGCGCTTGTACGGCAGGATGCCGTTGTTGTAAGCCGCGCCGCCCCAGAACATGGCGCTGGTCGCCATCAGGCTGCGTTCGCTCGCCTGGATGATCGGCAGATGGCAGGCGCCGCAGGATTCACGCGCCACGCGCAGGTCGCCCGGATTCATGAAGCGGATGAACTGCGGGCTTTCCTTGTTGAGCTGGGTGAAGCTGCCCGGCGGATTGGCCGACTGCGGGTAACGCCACTGCTGCGGATACCGCGGCAACACATGGGATTTTTCCATCGCCGCCACATAGACCTTGTCGTTGCGTTGCGCCTGTGCGGGGCGCTGCACCTGCGCATTGCCACCATGGCAGTCGGTGCAGCCCAGCACCACGCCGGGGTTGGCATGCATGGAGCGGTGGTCCGGCGTGATGGCATTGGCCACGCTGTCGTAACGATGGCAACTCTCGCAACCCTCGGACTTGGCCAGCGCATCGGCCGCACTCTGGCGCGCGGGCGCGGGCGGTGCGCTGGCGACCGCAACCGTGGATACGGCCGGTTTTTCCGTCTCGGAGTGGGCGGTATCCAGATGCACTGCGGACAACAAGGCGCCCGCCACGAGCGTGACGGCCCCGAGCAATATCCTGCGCCAGCGGGTGTGCATCATGGCATCTCCATGACACGGCCGTGCACCGGCACTGCATGCCACCCCAGCGCGCCAAGTTGGTGTTGGCGCGCGTCGCGGCAGGTCCAATCCGGCGCTGGCTCCTGGTGGGGCGGTCGGGCGCTGAACGCGCCGACTGCCCTACGGTGCGCGCGGGCGGGGCGCATCGCGCAACTCACTGCGCGCCCTTCGGGCGCTCCGTTCAGACAGGCGCGATGAGAATGATTACGAAGCGCGCTACGCGCGCAGCCCCGCCCACTGTGCTCCTCGGCGCCCCACAAGTCGCCTGCGCCGGATGGGACCTGCCGCAACGCAGGGACAGTGGTTTGCGTCATGCTGGCACCGCGAGCGCAACCATTTCCAGCCACGATGTCAGCACCAAATGCGGGGGCTGGTGCTGCGGCCACGGACGTACTTTGACTTTGCCCCAACCACTGGCTTGGCAGCGAAGGCCAGAGGGGGCCACACGCGGTGCGCCTCTGCAGCGCCGAGGAGCGCAGGGCTTGCGCCCCGCGCGAAGCGCGTTCGTCAACATTCTCATCGCGCCTGTCTGAACGGAGCGCCCCCCGGGCGCGTAGTGAGTCGCGCGATGCCGGCGCAAGACCGAGCACCGCAGGGCAGCCGGCGCGTTCAGCGCCCGACCGCTGCAGTGAAGCGCCGCGTGCGGCCCCCGCGGGCCTTCGCTGCCCGTGCGCAACAGCATCGCCATGGCAACACATCAGCGCCCATCCATCCAGGTACTCTGACATCGGGCCAACAGCGCTCAACACCACCGACCGGATGTCTCGACGTTCGAAAGACACACTATTCATCTGAGCCTCTTGCAAAACCCCAAATTTGAGCTGATTTATTTTGCAAAGCGGTGCAAAAAAAGAGAAACAGGCGGCCATCTCTGGCACGTTGGAGTCAACCAAAAAGACACCGTAACGCCTGCACCATGAATAATACCAAAGCCGAAATGATCATGCATCGCTGGAACGTCATCCAGCATGAATTGATCCCCGCAATGCGAGAGCAAGTGGGCACGCTGACACCCAAGCTGGAGCGTTTGATCCACACACTGGAGTGGGTGCGCATCGAAGAATTTACCAAAAGCGCATGGTGTGGCATCGGTCGCCCACCGGCTGAGCGGGCTTGGCTGGCCAACGCATTCGTTGCCAAATCGGTGCTCGGGCTTGGCAACACGAGGATGCTCATTGAGCGGCTGCAAATTGACCG
>Ga0105053_10000565_pt1 | contig 58285 bp, 41 predicted proteins | sample BON01_FD_78093 | JGI IMG/M metagenome (GOLD analysis project Ga0105053, IMG submission 78093) | Freshwater microbial communities from Lake Bonney liftoff mats and glacier meltwater in Antarctica - BON-01 | ecosystem: Environmental > Aquatic > Freshwater > Ice > Glacier meltwater | place: Lake...
ATGTGTTGGCTGGTTTTGTCCCTGCAGTTCCAAATACGAAAACCCTTTCTGTCACGTCACATGCAAGTGAATTGGTATATGCAGCCTTCGAAAATGGCCAGGTATTGGGCTATTCAAGAGATTTAAAACAAGTATTCCAATATAGCAGCCTATCAACAGCTTTCCCTGTTTTTATTCATCGTTTGCCGCAGCATTTACTTATTGTAGAGCAGCAGCGGGCCAATGTGGATGCATTCCATATGTATATGATTCACCCCGTGGCTAAGGGGATAATTAATAGTCGGTCTTTGGATTTTGTACCCGTTTATGTTTTCGAAGAGAGCCCAAACACTTTGGTTTTTTTCGGCAACCGCCAAGGGAAAGGAGTGATAGTACGTTATTATTTTAGTAGTAACCTCTTCACTACACTGCGTGAATTTCCTTCTGGTAAAAAAATTGATAGCGTTTTTTACGATGAATTAGGTGGTTTTACGGTCTTTCAATTGGTTTTGAATGAAGAACTGTTTACCTACAATACCGACACAGATCAACTCAACACTGGCTTTGGTTGGCAAACGGGTTTTGGCGTGAGTCGTTATGAACCACTTACCCAAACTTGGGTTTTCTTTAATCGAAATGAACCGAATGGTTACAAGGTGTTTTTAGATAGACTGGGCCTTACTTCCGATATGGTTCAGCTAGCAGGTCGGCCTTTAGCTATCGAGTTTATTTATAACCGATAAGTACCTATTCGTTGACCACACCCATTTTACAGAACTTATCTATACGGCTGGCGATGCGCTCATCGGCCGTTTGTTTTTCAAGGGTATCGAGTGTTTCGATGAGTTTTGATTTGAGTAAATCGGCCATACCTTCTGGTTCAGTATGAGCGCCTCCGATAGGTTCCTCGATGATTCCGTCGATTAAACCGTTAGATAGCATTTGATCGGCGGTGAGCTTGAGCGCCTCTGCTGCGGTTTCTTTGTAATCCCAGCTGCGCCAGAGGATAGAAGAACAGGATTCAGGTGAAATTACCGAATACCAAGTATTAGAAAGCATAAATACGCGGTCGCCTACACCTATGCCTATAGCACCACCTGAGGCACCCTCACCAACGATAACGCAGATCACTGGTACCTTAAGCATGAACATATCGCGGATATTGCGGGCAATAGCTTCGGCTTGGCCACGCTCTTCCCCTTCAATGCCAGGATAAGCACCTGGGGTGTCAATAAAGGTGACAATAGGTTTATTAAATTTCTCAGCCATCTTCATCAAGCGAAGGGCTTTGCGGTAACCTTCAGGATTGGCCATGCCAAAGTTACGGTACTGACGCATCTTGGTATTGATGCCCTTTTGATGCCCAATAAACATAACTGTGCGACCCTCCAAACTAGCAAAACCACCTACAATGGCTTTATCGTCTTTAATATTCCTGTCGCCGAATAATTCTATGAAATCAGAACACATCTGGTTCACGTAATAGAGGGTATACGGACGCTCCATATGACGTGATAACTGCACTTTTTGCCAACCAGTTAAGCCAGTATACAGGCGGGTTTTTTCCTCACCAATCCGCTTTTTAAGATCTGTTATTGAAGCTGATACATCGGTTTTGCCTTTTTCTTGGATTTCCTGGAGCTTTTCCAGTTCCTGGTACATCTCCTGTATGTGTTTTTCGAAATCGAGGAAGATCATAAGCTTACTTTGACCTGCGAATATAGGCATTAGTCGGTATTGCACCGAAAATGGGGATAAAAGCTTCGATTGAACGGGTAATTGAAATTGAAAAGACGGCAACCTGAAGGAGCTTGCAGAAAAAAGGCAGCTAAGTACCAGTGGATGAATTGGAAAAGGGGCAAAAGCAAAAAGCCTTAGACTTCTCTAAGGCTTTATTGCGGTCCGGACGGGACTCGAACCCGCGACCCCATGCGTGACAGGCATGTATTCTAACCAACTGAACTACCGAACCCTGGTTGTGATTGGGACTGCAAATATAGAACGGGAAACTACTCCTGCAACCTTGGAATAAAAAAAATCCCCGCTGTGAAGCAGGGATTTTACTTATTATCCAAGCAACTAGTTGATTGTTACTGTTTTTGTTTTTACGACTTCCATAATCCGGTAGATTTTTTTTCCATTGAAGTTGTTCGACTCAACCTGATAAGGCGTGACCTGAAGCAGACCACTACCAGCACCTACGCTAGCTATTTGTGCTGCTGTAAAATTGCAGGTGGTTTGATTGCCAGCTACAGTTTTGGTGACAAAGCTACTTCCTCCGACAATCATGCAAATAACGCTATCCGCATTGGAGACGCTAGACCAGCTCAATACGTAAGCTGCAGTGGTGCTAGGTGCTACACTGTTGATTGTCCAGCTGCTACCCGGGAAATTTTGCGCAAAAGTTGAAACTCTTGGAAAAGATCCAGCGCCGGCAACCTCCCAAGGGGTGCCGTTTGTCCAAGAAATACCACTAGGGCTGGTAGGTGAGAGGGTACTAATATAGATGTTGTTATTGTTAGTCATTGCTTGACCATCAACCGAAACTGCACCTACGTTAGCAAATGTGGTGAAGTCACCAGTGGTGTTTGTGAAAAAGGCAGAAGCTAAACCTACAGGAACATCAATTGGGCCGATGGGGGTTTGGGTGGTTGTAGCCGATTCAATACTTACTAAAACACCATCTGCATCGCTGAAATACAAGGCTGTATTGGCATTGCCACTAACTGGGGTTGGTGCATTTGGCGTTGGTGTTACCTCTTCTTTTTCGCAGGCGGTAAGTGTCAAAGCGCAACACATTAAGAATAAAACAGAATTTTTCATAGGATGAATTTTCATGCAAGTTCGCCGCACAAAAAAATACAAACAATCCCTTACTATTGGCATTTTGATGCCCTCTATAGGGTATAGCCTAAAATAGCACTAGGAGCAGGCTAGTCATGGCGCTAGGCTTCTTGATTCATAAGCACCAATCGCATGGTGGTTCCTTCATTTAAAACACTTTCAATGTTTAATTTGCCTCCATGCCTGTGAATGAATTCCCTTGCAAGTAGTAAGCCTACGCCGGCTCCTCCCTCTTTTGCGGTGCCCTGGGTAGTAAAACGATTTCCCCAATGCAAAAGTTTGGGCAAATCGTTAGCAGAAATACCGCAGCCAGTGTCTTGTACATAAAGTTCCACACCTCCATCAATGGCTTCTCCTCCTAGGGTAATACTTCCACTTGCCGTGAATTTTAAAGCATTTGTAAGTAGATTTCGCAAGACAAAAGTTGTCATTTGTTTGTCGATGTTTCCTTCTAAATGGTCAGGCATTTGATTAATAAGCTGTATCCCTTTTTTACGAGCCTTCACTTCATGATCCTGAAGTAAGGTTTGCGTTAATACTTTGAGTTTTACTTCTTCAGGATAAAACCCACCTTCTTTTTGCATTGAATTTGCCCACGCCAACATGTTTTCTAAAAGCTCCCTGCCATTGCTTACCAGCTTTAGGGCATCAATTAGAACTTCCTTCAGCTCTTGCGTGTCAGTCTCGGTAGGGTCAATAAATTCAAGTAAAATTTGAAGACTGTTTAAGGGACCTCTCACATCATGTGAAATAACCGATAACATCTTGTTTTGTATATCGCTCAAGCGACTGAGCTCGTCATTTTTAAGCCTAAGTTCAAACTGTTTAACGACTTGTCTACTCAGTGTTTCAAGCGCTTGTCGTTGCAATTTGTTTAGCTTTCTCGGCTTATTATCAATTACACATAAAGTGCCTAGTTTATAGCCATCTGGATTTACAAGTGGCATGCCCGCATAAAAACGGATGTTCGGGTCCTCACTGACAAGTGGATTGTCAAAAAAACGAATATCATTTTTGGCATCTTCCACTTCCATTAACTTGTCATCCAAGATAGCATGGGCACAGAAGGCGGTATCTCTTGCGGAACTTTTTCCGGGTAGCCCAATTTTTGCTTTGTAAAACTGTCTGTCACTATCGATTAACGATATCATCGATATTGGGACATTGCAAATTTCTGAAGCCAGCTCAATCAATTCGTTGTACGCAGGCTCTGGATCTGTGTCTAAGACACCGTACTGTTTCAGAGCGTGTAAGCGCTGAGCTTCATTGGCTGGAATAGCGGCTTTAATCATGAATTTACGCTTAAATAGACGTTTTTAACACGTCTAATTTTAATGCAATATAGGCAGAATATAAAGTAGGGGGCACGCCCCCTACTTTCAAATGTTTTGTTTTTTTGGCTTACAAATCTTTATGTCGCTCGTCATTTTTAGCGTTAAAGCCAAAGGAAATACCGAATCGTGCACCTGTATTGGACGGTATCCAATATGCATTCACTGGTATATTTAGTTTGCCAGACCGGAATGTTTTGCCAAGAGCTAGTATGAAGCCGGTATTAAAAGCTGGGTTTCCGCGCGAATCAAAGCGTTGCGTTTTAATCAGCTCAATACCATCTACCGGGTTGTCGTACCAAACGCCTGCGCGGTCTACGTAGCCAGTTTTGTATCTGACCAAATTTAATGTCGGACCAAAACCGAATTCCCACCCACTTTTGTTGTCACGTATGCCGTTCATAAAAGTTAAACTCGGAATTATGAGCCGTTTATCTATACCGCTAATCATGGGTAAGAATTCAAACAATGCCTGCCAGCGACCTTCATTGAGGTATTGTTTCTCAAATTGATAGCCAAACTGAAACATCAGGGTGTTGTTAAAGCCGAATCCACCATCAATAATGGGCCCCTTAAAAGTGGATGCGGCATTTCCAGCTAAGACCGTAAATCCCATGCGTGGACCATCATTCTGTAGTCGATATCGCCCTGGATTGTTGCAGTAGTTTTCAAGGTCGTAGTGGGCTGTTAATTATCTTTCAACTTCTTTGTCAACAGGGCGGTTAAACATTTCGGCAATAGTAATTTGAATCATTTCCTGTAAACTTTTAGGCAGATTCAGAAATTCCTTAACCATTGTGTTTTCTATTACCCCTGCTTGAACATTCACCAATCGGAATTGGATGATAATTTTTTCGCCAAGCATCTCAACAGAACCACTAAACATTTTATCGATTTGCAATTGTTTGCCAATTTCTACCAAACAAATTTTGCCATAGCAGCCGGTTACATCCAATTGATTTTTTTTGATGAGATAGTCCACATCATACCGGTCAACTACCTCGTAGCTATTGAGCTTTTCTAATTCCAATCTCACCAAATGCCCCATAGCAATGGGTTCATACCCGATCCCACGGGTGTCGATATATAAAACAGCGACAGATGATTTTTGTACTTGCGCAGCAAGTTGTTTTGTTGTCAACGCCAAGACTATCCCAGCAAATAACAGGAGCATTATTTTTTTCATTGCCTTGTTTTTAAGGTTGTATTACAAACGTAACGTAGCAGTAACGGAACTTAAAACGGACTCAAGACGACTTAGAGTGAAGTAGTAGGGGTTAGTCCTATTTCTAAATATAAAATGCTTCCGGAGCTCAGTTTGTATTAGAAAATGCAAGTGAGGCCAATGATAATTGCGATATTTACTAAAGTCGGGGACTGTATTGGTGCGAATCGCAGAAAAAATCCATGGGAAACGAGATACAACAACGGTTTTTAATAAGGTAAGGCAAATTGTGCCTCCGAATTATGCTTTGGCGGATGAGTTGGCGGATGTGCTGAACATCAGCAAAGACAGTGTTTATCGTCGTTCACGCGATGAAACAGCTTTGTCATTGGAAGAGGTACTCGTAATCTGCCAACACTACCGTATCACATTTGAATCGTTGGCGAATCCCGATGCTGTAACTTTTGAGTTTAAGCAGCTTAATCCCGATTTTGATAGTTTTCATCAGTACTTGCAGCGATTGTTACTAGACTTAAAACGAATTAAAAGCTTCGATAATGGTGAATTGTTTTACGCAGCAGAGGACATACCAGTTTTTCACCATTTTAATCATCCACTACTCACGGCCTTCAAGATGTTTTATTGGATGCGTTCAATCATGAACGTGCCGGAATTGGAAGGGGAAAGATTTAAACCGGGAACGCTCACAGATGATTTGCTGTCTACGGCCAAAGAAATATATGATATTTATCAGCAAATACCTTCTGTAGAGATATGGACTTACGAAACAGCCTCAAGCACGCTGAAACAAATTGAATATTATTGGGATGCAGGTTTGTTTGAAGACAAGACTACTGCGATTGCCATTTGTGACGATTTTATAGAAGAGCTACAGCACTTGCAACGCCTGTGTGAACGCGGCAATAAAAATGGGGCGTCTTTTCGATTTTACCTGAATGATATTATGATTGGTAATAACTGTATCCTGATTAAAGCTGGGCATAGCAAGTTCACCTATTTGAGTCACCATAGCTTTAATTTTATGCTCACTACCGATTTTAATTTTTCGAATCAAACCGAAATTTGGCTGGACGGAATGATGCAGAAGTCAATGCTGATTAGTGGCGTTTCTGAGAAGTATAGAAACAAGTTTTTTATGCAACAAATAAAACGTGTGAATCAATTGAAAGCTATTATGGTTACTTAAGTAGTATTTTTAATTGAACGAATAGCAGTTTAAAATGCTCTAGTACTTTTACTTCGCCATGCCTAATGAAAAAAGGTTGCTTTTTGTTTTAGCAGCCATACAGTTCACCAACATCGTTGACTTTATGATCATCATGCCGCTTGGGCCACAGCTCATGCGCTTGTTTGATATTTCACCCCGACAATTCAGCATGTTGGTGTCGGCATATACTTTTAGTGCAGGTGTTGTTGGTTTTTTGAGTGCATTTTTCATCGACCGGTTCGATAGGCGCAAGGCGCTATTGATAGTCTATGCAGGTTTCGTGCTCGGTACTTTGGTATGCGCGCTGGCCTCAGGTTATACTGCTATGATTGTAGCACGTATGATTACGGGTGCGTTTGGCGGTATGTTAGGCGCACTTGTGTTGAGTGCAGTTGGGGATACAATCCCAATGGAAAGACGTGCCAGCGCTATGGGATTGGTCACAGCGGCGTTTTCAGCAGCCTCGGTATTTGGGGTGCCTTTTGGCTTATATATAGCATCCGTATTTAGTTGGCATGCACCTTTTTTGTTTCTGGCGATAGTGGGCTTCTTTATCTGGTTCGGTATATGGAACTGGATACCTGCTATGGCTGGCCACATACAATCGGTTCATGAAAAACCGTCCCCTGCAGCATTATTGAAATCTGTTGCCGGCTCTTCTAACCTACGTCTTGCTTTGCTACTGATGATGATGATCATGTTTGGTAGTTTTACAGTGACGCCCTTTATCAGCCCATATATGGTCTCAAACGTAGGTTTCAGCGAAAGAGAGCTGACCTACATCTATCTTTTTGGTGGCTTCTTTACCATTTTTACCTCCCCGTGGATAGGTAAATTGTCCGATCGACATGGCCCCAAAAACATCTATACCATTTTTGTGCTGTTGTGTTTATTGCCACTCTTACTTATCACCAACTTACCCGTTACACCTGTTCCTGTTGTGCTCATGATCACCACCTCCTTCTTCATTTTTAGTGGAGGACGAATGATTCCGTCTCAAACCATGATTGCCAGCGCAGTTGATCCTGCCAAAAGAGGCGCTTTTCTTAGCTTTAGTTCATCTGTGCAGCAATTGAGTACAGCAGCAGCATCGGTAATCGCCGGCTTAATCGTTACCAAAAATGAAGCTGGACAGTTATTGAATTTTCAATATGTTGGTTACTTCGCGGCACTTATGTGCGTGTTAAGCGTATTTGTTGCCAGGAAAGTAAAGGCAGTCTCTTAAAAAAGAGCAGTAAACCCAATTTGAAGTAGAGCGAGGTTTGTTTGATTAAAGCGCGGCGTATAAATCAGTTGATTGCCGTTAAGGCGAATATCATCTGTGCTCAAGTAGTTCGCTTTGCCGCCGCGTAATAGACGAGCCCCGAGATTGACCTTATATTGCACGTTTCCAAAATCAGCGAGCGCATAATTTGCTCCCACACCAATTCCAAAACTATGGGTGAAGTCATAATAATCGGCACGGGCGCTGAACGTTTCAGGATTGTCAGGAGTGCTGAAAAGTGCATTTCCTAGTGCCCTAGTGCGAGATGCAATAAGGCGCATACCACCAAAAATTTCGGTATAAGGAGATAATTTACCCCATACAGGGGCATAGCGCAGATGTAAGTGTAGCGGTAGCATATACTGAAAACGGTCTACTACTACTTCGAAACTCTGGGGCTGGCTTGGGCCGATTGCCTTTGTCGCGCCTTGATAGCCGTACAGAATAAGGTCAAAGGAACCCACCAATTCAATGGGTAAGTCCTTCAGACGATAACCAAGTTGCAAATTAACACCATAACCTGCACTAGGAACGTCTGCGGCAAAACTGCCTTGGGGTAACGCAGTTTGCAGGCTAAACGACAATACCAATTTATGACTGCTCCGCATTGCATCTTGGTAATGTTGAAAAGTAGCTTCCTGTGCATTTGATTCAGGTGGCACGGAAAAGCTAATCAGAAACAGAAATAGGTACTGCTTAAGCATCACCTAATCTAAACAAAACGATTGAGTCACAAACGATTTGTTGTCTTAGTTTATAAACAATACCGAAAAGTGCTTGAAAAATCTTACTTTTGCGGCGAATTTAAGTTACATGCAAGCCATACGCAACATCGCGATTATCGCACACGTCGACCACGGTAAAACTACTTTAGTTGATAAAATCCTGCACCAAACCAATCTATTTCGTGATAACGAAGAAATTGGCGACCTCATTCTTGACAGCAATGACTTAGAACGAGAGCGTGGTATCACCATCTTTTCGAAGAACGTATCGGTGAATTATAAAGGGACCAAAATTAATATTATCGACACCCCTGGGCACTCGGATTTTGGTGGTGAAGTAGAGCGCGTACTCAAAATGGCCGACGGCGTTTTGTTGCTCGTGGATGCCTTTGAAGGTCCAATGCCACAAACCAGGTTTGTACTACAGAAGGCACTTAACTTGGGTTTGCATCCTATTGTAGTGATCAATAAGGTTGATAAAGAAAATTGCCGCCCAGACGAAGTGCATGATGGCGTATTTGAGCTGTTTTTTAATCTCGACGCGACAGAAGAGCAATTAAATTTTCCAACTATCTACGGTTCTTCGAAGATGGGTTGGATGGGTACCGACTGGAAAAAGCAGACTACAGACTTTACGACTTTGCTGGATGCCATCATTGAGCACGTTCCTGCACCTAAACAGCCAGCAGGTAATTTGCAGATGCAGATAACCTCCCTCGATTATAGTTCATTTGTTGGTCGTATTGCTATTGGTAAAGTAGCACGTGGTACGATTAAAGAAAACCAGCCTATTCAACTGGTTAAAAACGATGGTGGTTTTGTAAAAGCCCGCGTAAAGGAATTACACACCTTCATCGGCCTAGGTCGCCAGAAAGTACAGCAAGTTGAAGCAGGTGATATTTGTGCCGTAGTTGGACTCGAAGATTTCCAAATCGGTGATACTATTGCTGATTTTGATGCTCCAGAAGGTCTTGCCCCAATCAAAGTGGATGAGCCAACGATGAGCATGTTTTTTACTATCAATACCTCACCTTTTTTTGGTAAGGATGGCAAATTTGTTACCTCCCGTCACCTTCGTGATCGATTATATAAAGAGATTGAGAAAAATCTCGCGATGAAAATTGAAGAAACAGAGTCCCCCGACAGCCATTTGGTGTTCGGTCGTGGTATTCTTCACTTGTCAATTTTGATCGAAACCATGCGTCGTGAGGGCTATGAATTACAGGTGGGTCAACCGCGCGTAATTGTTAAAGAAATCAATGGTAAAAAATGCGAGCCAATCGAGTCGCTCGTAGTAGACGTGCCGCAGGAATTTTCGGGTAAAGTAATTGAGCAGGTAACCCAGCGTAAAGGAGAGATGTTGATTATGGAACCTAAAGGCGACATGATACATCTTGAGTTTAATATCCCTTCGCGTGGTATCATTGGTTTGAGAAATAATCTATTAACTGCTACACAGGGTGAAGCTATCATGGCGCATCGTTTTATCGGCTTTGAGCCACACAAAGGCGTGATTGCAGGTCGTGTGAATGGGTCATTGGTTTCAATGGAAGCAGGTCAGACCACGGCTTATTCTATTGATAAACTTCAGGATCGCGGCGTATTTTTCGTTGATCCGGGCGAAGAAGTATACGAAGGAATGGTATTGGGTGAACACAGCCGCCCCGGCGATTTGGTCGTAAACCTCGTTAAAGGTAAAGCCCTCACCAATATGCGTGCCTCTGGAAAAGACGATAGCGCACGTATTGCGCCTAAACGTTTGTTCTCGCTCGAGGAGTCTATGGAATACATTCAGGATGATGAATACATCGAAATAACACCTAAGTCGATTCGTATGCGTAAGATTTTCTTGAGAGAAATGGACCGCAAGCGCAGCACTTCGAAGGCCAATTTGTGATTTAGGTGCGTCGGGAATTCGTCTTCTTCTCTAACGAGTGGTCGGTTTCATACGGCATTTTGGGCTTCTTTGCCCTGATCATGGGAGCCTTGAGCTATTTTGTTCACTTGTGGCAACCTGCTTATAGTGGCGCGTTCACCAATGTTATGTTTGTGGTTACATTGGTGTTGTTGGGTATCTTTTATAAAAAACTCTATATTACAAGGGTTAGCTTGACTTTCGAAGGCAAACGACTACTTATTCATTACCACAAGCTATTTTTTCCGGTTAAAAGGGAAGTGCTTGCAGAAAATATTATTTTTCTGGGATTGGGTAAAACAGAAGCGACGAAAGGATTGTATATAATTCCTGAAAAACACTGGATTTTGATTGAGATTAAAGGGAAGAAATATTTTTTCTACGGTATCGGCCAGGACAAAGAGCTCCTAGGGCTTTACCACGATTTATTGGGCTTAAATCCTGAGATTGTGGTTCGTGGAGAGATTTTTAGCTGAAATTTTCTCCATGAAACAATATGTTTCTGCTTTTCTGAAGGTGGTTCTTAGCTGTTTTTGTGTTCTTCACACTATGCAGGAAGTAGATGCCCAAAATCCCATAATGTTGGCATCTGGACGTTATTCAGGGAGCTACGGTGCACAATTAAATCCCTCCACTTTAGCATTCAACCGGCCGTTTTGGTCTGTACAGCTGATGGGTGCAGGTGCTGGTTTTCAAAATAACCTACTGAGTATGAAAAAACTCAGCTTTCCGGCTGTACTCTTAGGGACAAATCAATTCGTTTTAGTCGATAATGACAAGGCCCGCGCCCGACCTTTTGGTACGGATGATGCCGATGCTTTGATACAGGAACATATCGATCAGCCCATGCGGCTTCGGCAAAGTGCTTTCGCTATGCCGTTGGCAGCTACTTTTCAATTGGGTAAACATGGTTTTGGTTTTTTCACCCAAATCCGACAACAGCTTCATGTTGATCAGCTTGCCGCTAGGAGCGTTAAACAAATGTGGGAGGGCTTTTTATATGAGCCACTCCTTGATAGTTTGGTTTCAAGTCAACAGCTCCAATTTCAATTTGACGCTTGGTCTGAAATAGGAGCAACGTACAGTTATCGACTCTATCAAAGCTGGACAAAATCAATGTCGGTGGGTATAACTGCGAAGGCTTTAATAGGGCTACAGACCCTTCAAATGGACCTCGATCAGCTGGACTATACGGTAAGTTTGCCCGATAGTGTCCGGATCAACAATATTCAAGGCCGCTACGCACGATCTTTGGGGCCAGATGACAACGGGTTGGGTTTTGCAGTGGACGTAGGCTACACTTTTGTGAAAATTGACACTTATTCTAGTCGCAGGCCTAAAAAGAGAAGAAGCACGGGCAGTTTTAATTTCAGACGGCGTGGTTCGGTTAGAAAAGAGGCACCAGATTATTTGTGGAAATTGGGTGTTTCAGTTTTGGATTTGGGGATGATTCGCTACAATTCAACCCAATATGCATTAAATGCGAAAGCCACTTATAATACGGTTACGCGGTTTTTTGATTTGAGTCAACAAAATTATGATGCTGGATTTATGGACCCTTTATTGGCCAACGGTGCTGTAATTGCTGCCAAAGGATTTTCTGTAGGTATGCCTACGGCACTCAGTGTGCAATTCGATGGGAAAATTTATGAGCAGTTTTATTTTTACGCTGGATGGGTGCAACGTTTGCCAATTTTTGGTGATTACAGCATGCGCCGCACCAACTACTTAACTGCTGCGGGACGGTTTGAGCTTGCCAAAATAGAAGTGAATATCCCCATGACTTTGATCGAATACGAATGGCTGAATATCGGCTTATCGGCTCGTTTTGGCCCAGTTATGATAGGTACCGATGGACTTGGGCGTTTATTTGGTTTGCACCGCAGTTCTGGTGCAGATATTTATTTCGGACTCAATCTTTTTGAGTTCTGGAATCTTTGACCTTTCCCAACGCCCATTCTAATTGTTGCTCAGGCGTTAAGGCGCTATTGTCAAGAATCAAGGCATCTGCTGCCTGATGTAAAGGATTTTCGGCCCTACTGGTATCGATGCGGTCACGTTCGCTTAGGTTTTGACGTATAGCTTCTAGGCTATGCTTTTCTCCTTTAGCGCGTAACTCTTCATAACGCCGAATAGCTCGTACTTCCGAATCGGCCGTCATAAATATTTTCAGTTCGGCCAACGGGAATACATTGGTTCCGATATCCCGGCCATCCATCACAATACCCTTGTTTTGACCGGCTTTGCGCTGTAAGGCAACCATCGACTGGCGGACACTCCTAATGGCCGAAATTGGGCTTACAGCATTACTAACTTCCAGAGAACGTATGGCATTTTCTACAGATTCACCATTTAACCAAGTTTCATTTTGTTGTAAAACAGGGTTGTATTGGAATTCAATATGGATGTTGTCGAGCGCTTCGGTTATCGCTATTTCATCGTCGAGCGGAATGTGGCGGTGTTGAAAATAGAGGGTAACCGCCCGGTACATGGCGCCCGAATCGATATAAGCATAACCCAATCGAGCTGCTAACGCCTTGGCCAGCGTACTTTTGCCGCAGGAAGAATAGCCATCTATGGCAATGATAATGCGTTCCACGCCGCAAAAGTAAGGTCTTACAGCGCAGTTTATGACTAGTGTCGGGAAATATCGCAAATTATGTCGGATTTTGGTATAAAAAAGCTACCTTTGCAGTCAATTTTAGATTTTATTATTTTTCATGACCACATTTGAATCGCTTCAGCTGAAGCCTGAGCTTGTACAAGCCGTAACAGCGTTAGGTTTCACGGAGCCGACTCCAATTCAGGCGCAAGCCATCCCAATCCTATTAGAAAGCACAACCGATTTTGTCGGACTGGCTCAGACAGGCACGGGTAAAACTGCTGCCTTTGGCCTACCGGCCCTTCATCACGTTAACACCCAGGAGCGCAAGGTCCAGGTGTTGATACTCAGTCCTACGCGGGAACTTTGCAATCAAATTGCCGAGGACCTGAAGAATTTCTCTCGTTTTCAGCCTGCTGTTCACATCACCGCCGTTTATGGTGGTACCAGCATCCAGAATCAAATCCGTGACATCCGCAATGGTGTGCAAATAATTGTTGCTACCCCCGGTCGTTTGATCGATTTAATCGACCGTAAGGCGGTTAATCTCGAAACTGTTGAATATGTCATCCTCGACGAAGCCGACGAAATGCTCAATATGGGCTTCCGCGACGATTTGGATTACATCTTATCAAATACTACCCACAAAAAATCGACTTGGTTGTTTTCTGCAACTATGCCAGATGAGGTTCGCCGAATAGCCAAAAACTATATGGAAAACCCGCGCGAGTTATCAATGGGTAAAAAGAATAGTGCTGCCAAAAATATTGAGCACGTGTATTATCAGGTACAGGCTTCCAATAAATACGAAAGCCTCAAACGTTTGGTAGACGTGAATCCGGGTATGTATGGCATCATTTTTACCCGTACCAAACTCGAGGCACAAGACATTACCGAGAAGTTGATTCGTGAAGGTTATGATATCGAAGCTTTGCATGGCGATTTGTCGCAGCAGCAGCGTGATAAAGTAATGGCACGTTTCCGCGAAAAATCGTTGCAATTGTTGATTGCTACCGATGTTGCCGCCCGCGGTATCGATGTAGAGGGCATCACTCACGTAATCAACTATTCTTTACCCGACGATCCAGAGGTGTATACGCACCGCGCTGGTCGTACCGCACGTGCTGGTAAATCAGGTATTTGTATCAGCATCGTAAGTGGCCGTGAGGCCAGCCGTTTGCGTCAGATAGAAAAGATGATTGACCGCCAAATGCAAAAGCTGATGGTTCCTTCAGGCGAAGATGTATGCGAAAAACAATTTCTCAGCTTTATCGATAAAATCACCGGCGCAGAAATCGACCATGGCGAGTACGAGCGTTTTATCCCGATGATTCAGGAGAAACTAGCGGAGCTGACCAAGGAAGATATCATTAATCGGGTAGCATCGTTGGAATTCCAGCGCTTCTTGAATTATTACCGCAATGCGAAAGACCTCAATGAAGGCGATCGCAGAGACCGTGACCGTGGCGACAGCCGTCCGGGCATGAAAAAATTATATCTCAATCTGGGAGCGAAGGATGGTTTTTATAAAGCCAGTTTCCTCCAGTTCTTACTCGATAATTCAGGTCTGACGAAAACCGATCTGGGTCGCATCGACATGGAAGACACCCGCAGCTTCATAGAGGCCGAGGAAGTTGCTGCTGCTGTATTGGTAGAGACTTTTAATGGCACCACTTACAACGGTCGTCCGGTTCGTATGGACATGATGGCAGGTTCAATCGGTGGAGGAAGTGGCGACGGCGGTCGTCGCGAAGGTCGTGGTGACCGCGGTGGCTACCGTGGTGGCAGTGATCGTCCTGAACGCAGTGGCGGTGACCGCGGAGGTTATCGCGGCGGAAGCAGTAGTAGCAGCGGCGGTGGCCGGGAGCGCAGCGGCCGTCAGGGTGCATCTTATGCTCCTGATCGTCAAGAGCGCCGTTTCGGTGGTGGCAAACCCCGCGGCAGTGGTCGCTACTAAACAAATTTCATATAAATCAAAAGAGGCTATTCCCTAGGGATAGCCTCTTTTTTTTATGGTAGAAAGAAGAGTAGGATTATCTTAAACTGCGAAGGAGGTGCCGCAGCCACAAGTTTCGCTCGCATTGGGGTTTTCAAAAATAAATCCCCTGTTGTCGAGGCCGGTACCAAAGTCCAATTTTACCCCTTCAAGGTAGATGGCATGGGCAGGAGCGATGGCGATTTGTAATCCCTCGAAATCGAGTAAGATATCATTGGCTTGTGCTTCCTGATAGTCCAGTATATAGGTCATACCTGAACATCCACCACCTTTAACGCCAACGCGGACTAATTTACCGGGTGTGGATTGGTCGGCGGCTAGCTGGCGTAATTCGCTGAGCGCGCTTGGACTGAGGGCGATTAATTTGGTGTTTGCTGTACTCATACGACTTATCAATACAAAGTTACACACTTAGGTTCAAAAATGTTGGCATCCTTTTAACCAAAAGGCAATCAGTTGAAGGTCAAAAGCCGTGTGAAAGCGCGTATTTTTGGCTAAGCAATTTATTTTATGTTCGATTTTTTAGAAATACTCAAATACATTTTGCCAGCCTTGGTGGTCTTAATTGCAGTGGAGCGTGTTTTACGTTGGCAATTTCGAAAAACCTTAGACTTTCAGCAGCAGACTTTAAAAGGGGAGCAGTTGAAACAATTATTGCCTGTCCGTTTGCAAGCCGCAGAACGTTTGGCATTGTTTCTTGAGCGCATTTCTCCAGAAGCAATGATTCACCGGCTGAGCGAGCCAGGGATGGGCGCAAAAAGTTTGCACATGGCCATGTTGGCGAGCATTCGCGGAGAATATGAGCACAATATGGCCCAGCAAATTTATCTTAAGGCAGAAACATGGGACAGCATACGATCGGCGAAAGAAGACATTAGTTCGTTGGTTAATCAGGCTGCAAATGGTTTAAATGGCGATGCGACAGCCTTGGACTACAGTCGGCAATTGCTTGAACTATTACGCAAACGCTCTATCTATCCTACAGCGCCTGCACTTAGCCAGCTTCGTCGCGAAACTGAACGTTTATGAGGGGCTTTGAACGTTTTATTTGGGTCCTGGTACTTGTCACTTTAGCAGCTTGTGGCAGGTTTGGTTATGCACCAGTAAGTTCCCAGAAACAACAATACGCCATCGACACCAGCTATCAACAGGGAAATGCTGAACTTCAAACTATTTTGTCGCCTTATCGTGACAGCCTTGAAAGTCAGGTAAATGCCGTCCTCATTCGCAGCGATGTGGCCATGGCGAAGGCACAACCTGAATCGGCCTTGGGAAATATGTTGGCGGATATCATGTTAATTGAAGTAGGGCGTAAATACGAAGCTGTCGATGTGGCCCTTCTTAATTATGGAGGTATCCGGGCAAGTTTACCAAAGGGTGACGTTACGATGGGAGACGTTATGGAAATTTTGCCTTTTATGAATTATGTGGTGATACTCGAATTAGATGGTCGTTTGATGCAACAATTGCTCGATCACTGGGCGGCCAAAGGAGGCACGCCCATTAGTGGCGCCCGTTTTAGTCGGGTTGAAAACAAAGCCATAGCGGTGACCATTGGTGGTCGGCCTATTGATATGCACCGCACCTATAAGTTGGCGACCATCGATTATCTTGCTGAGGGAGGGGATGGCTGCGGTTTTTTGAAAACTGCCAAAGTACGCTTGGTCACTCCTGAGCTTGTTCGCGATTTATATATAACCGCCTTTCAGGGCATGCATCAGCAAGGAATATCCTTAAAAGCTGTATTGGATGATAGAATTCGATAAAAGTCGCCGGCTGTTTTTAAAACGAGGCGGATTGGCCCTTGCCGGTATGAGCTTGTTGCCCTCAGGCTTGTGGGCTTTGCCTGCAGCTGAAGTCGTTCAACTCACCATACTGCATACCAACGACACCCACAGTAGGTTAGACCCCTATCCAGCCGCTAAAGGTGACCGTTACTCAGGTATGGGGGGCGTAGCACGAAGAAAGCAGCTTATCGACAACATACGCAGCGAAACAGAACATGTTTTGTTGGTTGATGCGGGCGATATATTCCAAGGCACACCGTATTTCAACTTCTTTAAGGGAGAGCCCGAAATGAAGGCTATGCAAGCGATGGGTTATGAGGTGGCAACCATGGGCAACCATGACTTTGACGAAGGCGTAGAAAACTTCGCTCAGCAGTTACAGCACGTCAAATTTCCTTTTGTGGTGGCCAATTATGATTTCAGCAACACAGTTTTAGCTAACCGCATTGCGCCCAATATCCTAATTAAAAAAGGTCCCTTACAAATAGGCATATTTGGGTTAGGCATAGATCCAGATGGGCTGATACCGGCCAAACTTTTTGGTAAAATACGGTATCTCGACCCCGTATTAATCGCCAGAAACCAGGTTACTAGTTTGCGAGCCCAAGGTGCCGACTTCATTTTATGTCTTTCACATCTCGGCTACCAATACAATGGTAGCCGCATCTCCGACAGGCTGCTCGCCGCTCAAGTTAGTGGCATCGACCTTATCGTTGGAGGGCATACGCACAGCTTCCTAGAACAGCCAGTAGGGGTGCAGAATCCGGAAGGAGAGGAGACTTTAATTGCACAGGTTGGGCACTCCGGCATTCGATTGGGACGCATAGATTTTAGATTTGAAAAATCGTCAAAAAGAAGACGAAGTTTTCGAGATAAAAGCACTTTTGTTCGATAATACATTAGTACCTCAAATGCACAAATGGAAGGGTATTGATTTAAAGCACTTTACATTAGAAAGAATAGGGATAACTATGTTGACAAATCAGTGCTAAATAGTTAAGCATGTTGCAAACATCTGATTGTCAGGACAATATAATTTAAAAATAAAAGTCAAGCTATTCATCTAAAAACTTTTTAGAAAAAGTTTTGCAGCTAGATGTTGGTAAATGAGGTGCTATTCAGCCGATTGTCTCGCAACTGAAAAAATAAAAGGCGCGATGCGTTTTTTAGAGAAGAATTTTTGTCTCATATTCGACCTCCCGAGTAATTTGAAAACTATGAACGAGCCCATGGAGAGAACGATGGAAATGGTATGGAGCAATGCTTTGTTGATCATCAGAGACAACGTAAATCCACAGAGCTTTAAGACTTGGTTTGAACCTATCAAACCGGTGCGCCTAAAGGATAACGTATTGACCATACAAGTGCCGAGTCAGTTTTTCTATGAATGGCTTGAAGAACACTATGTTAACTTGCTGCATAAAACCATTCGTCGTGAGCTCGGGGCTGAAGGGCGTTTGGAATACAGCATAGTGATGGAACATGCTACCGCCGATAAGGCACCGTATACCATCAATATGCCGGGTAATGGCATGAAAGCCAAAAATCCTGACCTAACGGTGCCCATGAATATTGGCTCATCCATCAAAAATCCTTTCATCATCCCAGGGCTGAAAAAAATCAACATTGATTCACAACTGAATCAACGTTACAGTTTCGATAATTTTGTGGAAGGTGATTCGAACCGTTTGGCGCGCTCGGCTGGTATGGCCGTGGCAGCTAAGCCAGGTGGCACTTCGTTTAATCCGCTCATGATATATGGCAATGTAGGCTTAGGCAAGTCACATTTGGTACAGGCCATTGGCAATCAGGTAAAACTGAATTTCCCGAACAAAACCGTACTCTACGTTACCGCTGAGAAGTTTACACAGCAGTTTATCGATTCACTGCGAAACAATTCGGCCAATGACTTTGTGAATTTTTATCAGCTCATCGATGTATTGGTGATTGATGATGTTCATAATTTTGCCAACAAAGAAAAAACCCAAGACGTCTTCTTTCACATCTTTAATCACCTGCATCAAACAGGAAAACAGCTTATACTCACCAGCGACAGGGCTCCAAAGGACCTGAAAGGCTTGGAAGAGCGCTTGTTGTCGCGTTTTAAGTGGGGCTTGAGTACCGACCTACAGGTGCCCGATTTTGAAACTCGTGTGGCCATATTGGAGATGAAGATGTATGCCGACGGCATTGAACTTCCCCGTGAAGTGGTAGAATTTATCGCCCACAACATCACCACCAACATTCGTGAACTCGAAGGAGCGATTACTTCTTTGCTGGCCTACACTACGCTCAACAATAAACAGCCAGATATTGAGCTGGCCAAGGTGGTTATGCGTAATTTTGTGCGGAATGTGTCTCTTGAAATCTCTATTGAAAGTATACAAGGGCTGGTTTGCGAATATTTTGACTTACCTGTAGAATTACTTAAAGCCAAAACCCGCAAACGTGAAATCGTACAGGCTCGCCAGATTTCGATGTACTTTGCCAAAAAACTCACCAAAAATAGCCTTAAAACCATAGGTGAATATTTTGGTGGTCGTGATCACAGCACGGTTATCCACTCTTGTCAGACCGTAGAAGATCTGATGGAGACCGACCGTAAGTTTAAAGGCTTCGTTGAAGATATTCAGAAGAAAATTAAGATCAGTACCGTGTAATTTTGCCCGGTAATACCTAACCGGATGCAAATCATTAAACCCAGTCTCGCAAGAGGCACCCGCGACTTCGGCCCAGCGTTGATGGCCAAACGGAGGTACATCTTCAACAGCATTGAAGGGGTATTTCGGCAATATGGCTACCAACCGCTCGAAACACCTGCCATGGAAAACCTGAGTACGCTCACGGGGAAATATGGAGAGGAGGGGGATAGATTAATTTTTAAAATTTTGAACTCGGGTGATTATCTGAAAGAGGTGGATGAAACTGCCTTTGGTCAAGCAAAAACCAACCAATCTCGTTCATTTACAGCTTTAGTATCAGAAAAAGCATTGCGGTATGATTTGACGGTTCCACTGGCCCGTTATGTTTCGATGAACCGACATGCACTTGCTTTTCCGTTTAAGCGCTATCAGATTCAACCAGTATGGCGAGCGGATAGGCCCCAAAAGGGGAGATACAGGGAGTTCTATCAGTGCGATGCAGATGTAATTGGCTCAGCTTCGCTTTTTAATGAGGCCGAGTTAATTGCGATTTATGTCGGGGTTTTTAAACAGCTAGGCTTTAAAGATTTTACCGTTCGCGTGAACAATCGGAAATTGTTTGCAGGCATCGCTAGTTTCCTAGATATGGGTGAGCAGGTGAATGAATTTATAGCCATACTCGACAAGCTTGACAAAATTGGCAAAGAAGCTATGTGGACTGAGTTAGTTGCTAAAGGCGCAAATTCGGCTAAAATTGAAGCTTTTTATAATCTACTTAGTTTAAATACCGCCGAAGCACAGTGGCAAGTTTTGGCTGAATTTAGTAATGACGAACAGCTGGCGCTTGGTTTAACAGAATTGAGGACCTTATTTGATTTACTCAAAGGCTTTGACCTTGGAAAACATGTTCGGTTTGACCCCACGCTTGCTCGGGGTTTAGATTATTATACCGGTACCATAATGGAAGTCGTTACCCACGAGGTTGATATGGGTAGCATAGGCGGCGGCGGTCGCTACGACAATCTTACGGGTATATTTGGCGTGGATGGCCTTACGGGCGTTGGCATTTCATTTGGTGCAGAGCGTATACTCGATGTGATGGAACAGCTTCGACTGTTTCCAGCTAGTGTACAGCGTTCCAGTGATGTGTTGCTCTACCTCTTTGATGAGGCACAGTTTGTTTATGCAACCCAAATTTTGAAAATGCTTCGTTCAGCAGGAATGGCTGCCGAACTTTATTTGGAGGCAGGCAAGATGAAAAAGGCTTTCACTTATGCCGAGGCCAAAAATATCCCTTATCTGGCGTTGATCGGCGATACGGAAGCCGAACAGCAAAATGTCATGTTGAAAAACATACATTCAGGTCAGCAGGAAGCCATCAGCACCAAACAACTCGCACAGCATCTTAAAAACGCATTATGAAGACCATCTACATCGGCGATCCCCTTGATTTTTCAACCTTAGGCGAGCTAATGTTTGCTGGCAATCATTTGGCGTTGAGTAGGCAAGCTACCGCGCGTATTGAAAGCTGCAAAGCCTATCTAGATCAAAAACTTCAGGAAAGTGATAAGCTGTTTTATGGCATCAACACTGGGTTTGGTGCGCTTTGCGATATTGCTATTTCAAAAAATGACCTCTCCACTTTACAGCGTAACCTCGTGATGTCGCATGCTTGCGGTACAGGTGCACAAGTGCCCAACGAAGTTGTTCGTTTAATGTTGGTGCTGAAAATTCAGTCGCTTGCCTATGGACATTCTGGTGTTCAACTCGCCACAGTGCAGCGTCTGGTCGACTTATATAATCACGATGTACTTCCCGTGATTTATGAGCAAGGCTCTTTAGGTGCTTCTGGCGACTTGGCACCACTTGCGCATCTTTCCTTACCACTACTAGGCCTTGGCGAGGTGAAGCTCAACGGCAGCATCACCCACAGTAGTAGCTTAAATACCACCTTTGGGTGGGAAGCCATTGTTTTGCAAGCTAAAGAAGGGTTGGCACTGTTAAATGGTACCCAGTTTATGACTGCCTATGGTGTTTATGCTATACTTCAAGGGGAGCAGCTGCTAAACCAGGCCAATATGATAGCTGCTTTGTCGTTGGAGGCCTTTGATTGTCGGACCGAGCCGTTTCATCCCTTGGTGCATGAAGTGAGGCCACACACTGGCCAGCAGCAAGTGGCAGCAAGTATCCGCAATTGGTTGGCGGGCAGCCAGACTGCAGCCCGCGAAAAAGCAACGGTTCAGGATCCCTATTCTTTCCGTTGTGTTCCGCAAGTACACGGGGCGAGTTACGATACCTGGTTATATGCAGCCTCCGTTTTCGAAACCGAGATGAATGCGGTGAGCGATAACCCGAATCTGTTTCCTGATGAGGATTTGATTATTTCGGCTGGTAATTTTCATGGACAACCCCTGGCTTATGCTTTAGATTTCTTGGCCATTGCCATGGCCGAAATAGGATCAATTAGTGAAAGGCGTGTCTATCAGTTGATATCGGGCAGCCGTGGTTTGCCGGCTTTTTTAATTGCACATTCAGGTTTGAATAGTGGCATGATGATACCCCAATATACCGCTGCCTCCATTGTGAGTCAGAACAAACAACTTGCAGTACCTGCTTCCGTCGATTCAATTACTTCCTCGAACGGACAAGAAGACCACGTGAGTATGGGCGCCAATGCAGCCACCAAACTTCACCGCATCCTAGAAAATGTGCAAACTATATTGGCCATTGAGCTTATGAACGCCGCTCAGGCATTTGAGCTCAGAGGAGATTGGAAAACATCTACCAGCCTAACCAATTTGATGCTGGCTTACCGTTCGGAAGTTTCTTTTTTGAATGAAGACAGATTATTACACGACGATATATTGGCGTCGAAACGTTTCTTGCAAGCTTACTAAGCCGTTTTAGGTGCCATTTTTCGGCTGCGCATGAGCAATACCACGCCTAGTAAAACCAGAGGTACGCTTAGCCATTGGCCCATGTTCAATGCCATCGATTTCTCGAAATCAACTTGCACATCCTTGATAAATTCGATAAAAAATCTGAATCCGAAGACCAGAATAAGAAATAGGCCGAATAAGCGCCCCGAATACTGACCTGCCTTGTTTTGCCAGTACTGCCGGAAAAGAAAGATGAAAATGATCATATAGGCAAAGGCTTCGTAGAGCTGGGTTGGGTGCCGAGGGAAATCCTCACCCAAACGCTCAAAAATAAAACCCCAAGGAAGGGTTGTTGCGCCTCCAATAATTTCGGAGTTCATTAGATTGCCTAAACGAATACAGCTCGCGCCAAGGGCCACTACAATGACGAGGCGGTCGGTAATCCAAAGAAAGTTAACCTCCTTGAACTTACGTGAGAAAAGCCAAAGCGATAATAATATGCCGATTGCTGCGCCATGACTGGCCAAACCGCCTTCCCATATTTTGAGTATTTCGATGGGGTGACTGAGATAATAAGCAGGTTCGTAGAAAAGACAATGGCCGAGTCTTGCACCTAATATGGTACCCGCACCTACATACAATGATAAGCTATCGAGCCAGGCCACTGGTTTGTTTTCGGCTTTAAATATGCGTTCAAGCATATAATACCCAAACACAAAGCCCGACATGAACAATATGCCATACCAGCGAACAGGCAAAAAATCGGGAAATATTTCAGGATGTACGTTCCAATGGATATAGTTCAACATATGCGCAAGTGTTTTGCGAAGTTAAGTTCAAAAGCGGTAATGTTATGAAGTTAGCAAATCAAATTAAACGCTACTCCCTGTTCAATCGAAAACACTCAATGAGCTACCCTGATTAATATATTTATCATATAAAGCCAATTATTTAACATTTTCAACGCGTAGTTACATGCGAATACAATAGAAATCAACCTAATTTTGCAGTACAAAAAACTAACTCAACAATCATGAAACAAATTTTAACCCTTGGACTAGTTCTCCTGGCCTTTATTGCTCAGGCAGGAAAAACAGATTTACCTTTTGGATTGAAAAAAATGAATCCTAAAGTTGAAAAGCTCATGAAAGACACACGTTTATACATGAGCGATGCACAGTTGCGTGTAGCTGCTTCTGGTTTTCCAGATTCAGCGTTGACCTATAGCTGGGATGGAGCAGCTTGGCAATTGGGGAACCGAGCCAGAATTAGATATACCAATTTTGGAAAAATATCGAGTATTATTTTCTACTCAGATATGGGAGGTTCTTCAGTCCACGACGCTTCTTACGAGTATACCTACGATGCAGCGGGACGCACGACACGTATCGAACTAGTTCAGATTTTGCCTGGCACCCCTCCGGCAGTCTTTGCACGATTTACCATGAATTATGACGCACAGGGCAACCAAACATCCATGTTTGTTTTTGAAGAGGACAATGGCACCTTGGTGCTCTCAAGTGGTGACTCGCTGCAAATCAATTATACGGGTGGTGTTCCATCGCAAGCCACTCAGTATACTTGGGATGACTTTGCTCCTGTACCAGCCTGGGTAGTTAACGGACGATTTACTAATTTTTCTTATGATGCCAATGGCCTACCAACCGCATTAACTTCTAGTTCTTTTGATAATGGTATTTTTGTTGAGGAAGAGCGGTATAACGGCATTAGCTGGAAAATGGGTTATCCTGGTTTTTCAATCGCTTTCGGTGGTTTAATTGATATTGGTCAGTTTTTGTTTCAAGAGCTACCAGTGATTTCAGATTTTTACGATGAGCCAACCGACTTTATCGGTGAAATTAAAGATGGTGTAAACTGGGTACTGGATTACAGAATTCAATCTACAGGTCCTGCTGGGGCTATCTCCCAAATACTTTCGCAAGAAAGAGATATGAACAGCTGGGTTGATTCCTACAGAGAGACATTTACCTACACCGCTAGTCGTTTAACACTTATTTTGGCGGAGTTTGAAACCGGTACCGGATGGGCTCCGAGTAATCGCGAAAGCAGGACATTTGATGCTCAAGGCAATTTGACGGAAGAAAAATATGAATTTTATTTCAATGGCTCCTGGATGACAACCTCAGGCTATCGGAATACATTCAACTATACCGCGGATAACAAAGTATTCCGTTGGGTAAGCGAAAGTTGGGACCAAGGTGTTAATGCCTATGTTAACGAGACCAAAAGAGACTATTTCTTTGGCACTTTTTCACAGTCGGTGGCAACAAACAAACTCGCTCAACTTCAAGTGTACCCTAACCCTGTACAGAATAGGATGAATATTTCGTTGGAATCTGCTGTAGACGGTAAGCTTTCAGCTCAAATTTTTAATCTGCAGGGTCAATTGGTTGTGAACACAACATTTGAACTGACAACGGGTAAAAACCAGCTGCAGCTAGAAGTGCAAGACCTAGCCAAAGGTTTGTATCAGCTGAGACTACAAACCGCAAATGGTCTAGAAACAGTTCGTTTTGTGAAGTAGTTGAAGCCAACCTGCACAAAAAGGCCCGCTATTAAGCGGGTCTTTTTTGTTTAGAGCGCATATGTACTGAATGGTTTTATTAGAAAATGCTTTTTAGCGGCTTGTTGTGCTCTTTCTGATTTTATTCGCCAAAAATTACAGTTCATTATTTAGCATTTTTTAGCGTCGAAAATTAACGCTTGTGTAGTTGCTTTGCGGTTCATGATAGTTCGAAAGCGAAATTTACTACTCTGGAGTTTTTTGGTCTTGTTTTCCTGCGCACCAACGCCCAAACAAGTCGTGGAAAGGATGGCTATTGAAACATTGTTTCGGAATCCGGAGAAGGTATACTATCAGCTGTCGCCAGATGGGCAATATCTTGCCTTTTTAGCGCCGTATGAAAATCGCATGAATATTCATGTTCAGCGAACTGGTACGGATAGCATATGGCGAATTACAAGTGTGATCGAAAGAGACATCGCCAAGTTTGGCTGGGCTTCGAATCAGCGATTGTATTTTTTACGGGACGAAGGGGGTGATGAGAACTATTTTTTGAGTACCGTCGCATTTGATGGAAGTCAGTATAGGGAGTTGACCCGTTTTAGTGGCGTGCGCACGAGCATTTTGGATGCACTTGATGAGGCCGATGATGAGATGCTTATTGAGCTTAACCAACGAGACCCACGTGTATTCGACGTTTACCGCATTGATCTCGCTACGGCTGCATTGCGGCTTGAAATTCGCAATCCTGGTAATTATTCGGCCTATCTCACCGACCACAATGGAATTATACGGCTAATAACGACCACGGACGGCGTGACCAACAGTTTTCTATACCGCGAAAATGAAAAGCAGGCATTTAAAAAAGTGCTGGAAATGGGTTATAAAAATACTTTCAAACCTTTGTTTTTCGATTTTGAAGCGCCTGCTAAAGTTTATGCCATCTCTAACTTAGGCAGGGACAAAGCTGCGGCTGTTAAATACGACTTGCTGCTTCAACGGGAAGATACCTTGTTATATGAAGCGCCCAACAATGATGTGGATTGGATAGGCTACTCTAAAAAGCGGAAAACGCCTACTTTGATTCATTATACAGACTCAAAAGGGCGTTTGGTCTTTCTTGATGCCATTGCTGCCGGATTGTATGATGAAATTAGGGCGCAATTGGACAATAAGGATGAGGTGATGTTTAGCTCCATTGACGAGAGCGAAGAGCATTTTGTGATCCGTACCTTTTCGGACCGCACATTGGGTTCCTTTTATTATTACAGCTGTTCCACAGGCAAACTCGACAAATTATCAGAGGTTAGCCCATGGCTGAAAAAAGAAATGATGGCGGCGGTGCGACCCATTACTTATATCAGTCGGGATGGACTAACTATCCATGGTTATCTTACCTTACCTGTCGGCATGGATGCCAAAAATCTGCCTGTTATCGTGATGCCACATGGTGGGCCGTGGGCAAGGGATTTTTGGCGTTTTGACACCAATGTCCAATTTTTAGCCAATCGGGGTTATGCAGTATTACAAATGAATTTTCGGGGCTCCACCGGGTATGGCAGGGCATTTTGGGAAGCCGGTTTTAAACAGTGGGGACTGAAGATGCAGGACGATATTAGCGACGGGGTGAAATATTTGGTTGCTGAAGGTATCGCCAACCCGAGCCGTATTGCCATTTTTGGAGCCAGTTATGGCGGGTATGCCGCCTTAGCTGGATTGGCTTTTACGCCCGATTTATACCGTTGTGGTATCGATTATGTTGGCGTTTCTAATTTATTTACGCTGCTGCAAACCATTCCGCCTTATTGGGAGCAGGAGCGGGAAATGTATTACGAAATGATTGGTCACCCAAAAAAGGATAGTCTTTATTTTGTGGAAGTTTCGCCTGTATTCCATGCCGAAAAAATACAAGTTCCCTTGATGGTTGTGCAAGGCGCACGTGACCCCAGAGTAAAAAAAGCAGAGTCGGATCAGATTGTTGAAGCTTTAGCGGCACGTGGAATTACCGTCGATTATATCGTTAAAGAAAACGAAGGGCACGGTTTCCGTAACCAGGAGAACCGTATTCAGCTCTACCATGCTATCGAGAAGTTTCTGAACGAAAATCTTTAGGCTTAGTAGTTGATTTCTATTTTATCCTTAGACCAGTCGAAGCGCACCCAGCTCAGCAGCTTGTGCTCGTATGGAAAAGCCGTGGATTTATGGAAAGGGTCGAAGTTTGATAGCGGTGTGATAAATTGATGGGTTTCGGTATCAATGCTTAACTCAATTCCTGCTATGCTTACTTTTTTGGGTGCAGAGCCGTGAAAGTAAAGCTTCAGCTGTTTCCAAGCTGGAACGTAATTACCCGAAACAGCATCAATTGTTAGTTTTTTTGCCTCTGGATCGTGCGACAAGTTCCGCTCCATATATGCCCCTTTTTCGAAAGCATGGGTTTTGCCGTCATCGTCGTATAAGTCAAAGCTGGTTTTATTGCCGCCAGTATATAGATGTAGACAAAGCACTTCTGCTGCTTTTTCTTCCTGGTGAGCAGGTGCTGAGGGCAATGTTGGTATAATGCTTCCTGCTTTTATAAAAACCGGAAGTATTTCAGGTGGGGTATCAAATCTAATTTCATTGCCGCCAATAAATCGTTCTTCATTGTAAAGCAATTGCCATTCTCCCTCTGGCAAATAAATCTTTTGAATGTGCTGAAGGGAATCTACCGCCGCCACTAAAATTTGAGCACCAAATAAATACTGGTTCGACCAACGGTTTTCGTAAATTATAGGGTCATAGGTATAATTAATAGCTAGACTACGCACCAAGGGTAAGCCGGTACGACTAGCTTCTCTCATGCTACTGTATAAATAGGGCATCAAACGGTAGCGCAAGCGTATAAAATTGGCGGAAATTTCCGAGGCGGCCTCGCCATATGCCCACGGCTCTGCATCTCTGCTATTTATCATGCTGTGACCACGGAAAAGCGGAGAAAAGGCCCCAATTTGCATCCAACGGGAGAAAAGTGCAGCATCTGCTTCTCCTACAAATCCACCCACATCCATTCCCGTAAAGGGCAAACCAGCTAAGCCCATGCTACTCATAAGCCGAACACCAAGTAACATATGCTCGTTATTGGCAATATTGTCGCCTGTCCAAACAGCTGCATAACGCTGAACGCCACTGAAACCCGCCCTGGTCAGCACAAAAGGTCGTGCACCTGCTAATCGTGCTTTTACGCCTTCATAAGTAGCACGGGCCATTTGCATACCGTATTGGTTGTGCGCTTTGAGGTGGGTAGCGCCTGCACCTTCCCAGTCGAACTCCAGCAGGTCGGGCATACACTTGCCCCAGCTAACGGGTTCATTCATGTCATTCCAATAGCCATTAATGCCTATTTGGATGTTTTCTTCAAACTGTTGGCCCCACCATTGGCGTGTTTCTGCTTTGGTGAAATCGGGAAACATACAAGTGCCCGGCCAGACGTCACCGGTGTAAGGCGTGCCGTCGGGGTAGGTTACGCATAATTTTTGGTCAAGTAGTTCCTCTCGTATGCGATAACCGGCTTCATCTTTTATACCCGGATCGATAATCAAGACCAACTGGAAGCCCATTTCCTTGAGTTGATTTACCAGATTGGCGGGGTTAGAAAACGTTTTATGGTTCCAGCTAAAGACTTTGTAAGCCTCCATATAGTGTATGTCGAGATAAATGACATCGCAGGGTATTTCCTTCTCCCGGAAGTTTCGGGCAATTTGGAGCAGCTGTTTGTCAGAAGTATAACTGTATCGACACTGTTGGTAGCCTAAACTCCATTTGGGAGGTAGAGGCATGGTACCAGTAAGCCAGCTGTAGTCTCTGAGTATTTTCGCCACAGAGCCGCTGGCAAACATATAATAGTCTAATTCACCATCGGCAACGCTGAAAGACGAGAACCGATGATTAGAAGCACCAAAATTGAAGACGGAGCGGTAACTATTGTCTAGGAAAATGCCGTAAACACTGTTTGTGTGCACGCCCATGTAAAAGGGCGTGCTTAGATACAACGGATCACTTTCTTCGCCGTAACCAAAAGCATCGGTATTCCAATGTTCATAGGCATTCCCCCTACGGTTGAGGTGGCCAGTTTTTTCACCCATGCCAATAAACTTTTCCGCCTCTCCTAGACGCTTGTAGCAGCTTATGCTATCGCCAATAAAAGAGATTCCGAAGGCCGAATCGTCGCTGACGAGCTGGTTGCCTTCGGCATCCAATAAGTCGAAACGTAAGGGTATACGTTGAATATGAAGCTGCAACTTTGCTGTACTTAATAGCCAACCAGATGCAGAATCCTTTAATGTGTATTCGGTTTTTTGTGGCGTGGTGACTACAGCATATGAATGGTCTTCGAATTTGCGCTGGATAGACAGGACACGAATACGTACAATACTTTCGGTATATAAAACCACTTGTACTTGGGCCTCTGCTGTTGTAAAAGAGATCAGCTGATTACCAGTTGTGAAATTGGTAACAGGGCCTATTGCCTTGTTTTTGTGGTCTTGTCGCATAATTGGGTTTCGAAAGGGAGTTTGCCTTCTCCTTATTGGTGAAAATAGACTTTTTAGCTCGTAGCGTCTTCTGTGAGGAGATAAAAGCTGTATTCCAGCAGCAACAATTCTTTTTCGAGTAAGACCGAGCGCCCAGTATAAATATCCGTGAAACGTTTTCCCTGTAAACCCAGTGGGATTTGCATTGTTGCAAGGCTGTCGGTTGGATTAATGAGCCCATAAACGGTTTGGAGTCCCGCTCCCCGTCGAACAAGTAGTAGTTTGGGGTTACTCAGACTGTCGGTTTGTAATTTATCACCATTGAGTGCTCTATTGGTCCTACGTAGTTTTAGCAAAGTGCTGTAAAAAGTGAGCATGTCAGGATTAGATGACCATAAAATCGTATTCTTTTCATTTGACTTGAGGGGTACAGCATGACCGACCTCTTCACCCGCGACGAGGAGGGGAGCGCCGGGTAAAATTGAACTCATCAAAAAGGCAAGCATGGCGGCTTTCCTGTTCCCATAGCGCTGAGCGGCCAGTGTGTCTAATCTACCAGTTGTATGTTGACTGATGAAATGGTAATGGGTTTCTGGCGTGGACAATACCAACTGGCCAGTTTTTCGTGTCATTGGTTTTTGGAAAAGATCGGGGAGCTGGTCGTACAAATGAGCGTCGGCCAAAAGATCAAAGCCAGCTTCGAGCAGCGCTTTGTTACTGGAATTGGCCAAAAGCAGCAAGGGTTTGAATTTTTTCAGCAGGCTAAGGGTAGTCGACCACCAGTTCATTGGATAATCATTGGCAGAGCTGGCAAAATAACCGTCAATAGCAAAAGTATCTACCCAATAGGCCATAGATTGCGCCAATTCGTCCAATAAAGTGCTGTCTTGCATCTCAAGTATCCCTATTGCTGCTTCAGCTTTAGCTGGGAAATAGAGACTGTCACTTTTATACCATTGGGGGTTGGTATTCACCCAGGGATGATCGGCAGCGGTGTGGGTGGCCTCCCATTCCAATATTACATATAAGCCTAGTGCATGGCAGGAATCAATGAGCTCATGAAAATCGTTTGTAGTACCCAAATCGGGGTGTATGCCTTTAAAATCACTACTGGCATAAACGGAACCTAGCATTCCTTGTCTGTTTTTTTTTCCGATGGGATGGATAGGGGCAAACACCAAGGTGTTTACACCCAAATTTTTAAGCTCTTGTAGCCTAGCGAGCATGGCTTTGAAGGTGCCATCGGAAGTGAAATCACGCACGTTCAGCTTATAGATGATGGCTTGTGTAGCAACGGGCGGAGCAATGTTTGGCGTAGATTTTTTTTCACTGCAGCCCAAGTTGACTGAAAGGAGCAGGAGCAGGGTAAAAACGTGGATATTTTTCATTTTTATTTTGTAGACAAGTTTTGGCTTTAGGCCAGCATGAGATTGCAGCCGCGTAATTCACTGTGGTCGAAACGGCCGAGAACTTCGAAACTTCCATCGGCATGTATTTTTCCCAAATCGTCGGTTTGGATGAAGGCGCAACTTTCATAGTTTGCGAGATCAATCACATTAATGCCGCCACTTTTGCCATCGGCTGCTTGTACGAAGGGATCATTGCCGTTGCGTATTAGAATTTTCATCCAAGGAGGACAGCTGAATCGCCCGTTTTTAACGGCATAAGCCTGTGAAAGTAGCTCCGTCATCCCATATTCGGAGTGAATCTGTGCTACGCCAAATGCCTCTTGAAGTTGCGCGTGCAGGGCTTCGCGGATAAGTTCAGGCCCCCGGCCTTTCATTCCCCCTGTTTCAAGGACGATGTCGGTAGGTTTTAGTTGAATTTGACCTTTTTTTGCACTCTCGAGCAATGCGAAGGTGACGCCCCATAAAAACACTTTTTTGTCTTTTAGGTGAGTTGCATTTATGGCCTGCATCAAATGATTGTCTGCATCTAAAAAAAAACCAGCCAATGGATCCTCACAAGCCTGAATGAGGTTGTTAACCATATAAATCAGTGAGGAGCCGGTTCTTTCAAGATAACCGGGGAGCAGCGCCAGAAATACATAATCTGTAGGGGAGCCGTATACGCGCTTAAACCCTTGCGTTAAGGATGCTTTGTACCACTCTTGATCACTGATTATATGCCGACTACGCTGTTGAGCTGTAGTGCCACTACTTGTAAATATAATACTTTCAGGTACGTTTATACTGCTGACTTTGTGTATTTTAAATAAGCTTATCGGAAGAAAAGGTATAGAATAAATTTCTTTTATGTCTGCTGGGTTGCGCCCCAATGCCTTTAGCCAGGTTTTGTACACGGGATTGTGTGTGGCCTGGAATTGAAACAACTGCAGCGCGAGCTGTTCAAAATCGAAAGCTTCACCATTTATGGCTGAAAACAGGGCAGTTTGTAGGGCGTCCACGACTCAAATTTAGACCGGAAAACGGCAAGTATAACTTTTACAACTTTGAATCGTTTAAGATTGGTTATTTTTGAACAGATGAGACTTTCAGGACTGTGGCTTTTGGGGATGTCGGCCTTGCTTTGGCAAGGGTGTCAGCCCATTCGATTGTTCGATGAAACGCCAGCCATCAGCTTTATTTCAGTGGCGCCGTTGGTGGTTACCGAAATAACCGATTCGATTGTCATAACCATTGGTTTCACCGATGGCGACGGGGATTTAGGCCTGCCGGAAGAAGACACTACATCAGATGTAACTATCTACGACAAGCGCCGAGGACTGCCAGCCTTTGGTGATATTTTGTATCCATACCGCATGCCAGTGGTTACCCCGCCGGGCAACAGCAAACAAATTTCGGGTGAGGTCAGACTAGTGATTCAAAATACCTTTCGTAGGCCTGGATTAACGACGGATACGGTGCATTATAGTATTCAAATCCGTGACAGAGCTTTGCGGGAAAGTAACATTGTTGAAACGCCTGATATTGTTATCAGGGGTGCTTTCTGATTTATTTATGCCTTGTACACACAAATCGAAGGAGTTCCCGTTAATTAGCCTTATGCGCTTTAGTTTGCTCGTTATTTTGTGTAACCTTTTATCAGGGAGCCTGCTAGCCCAGGTGGGCGGACAAACGACCTACAACTTCCTCCGCTTGGCCCCAGGGGCACGGTTAACTGCCTTGGGGGGAAGCACAGCCGGCACGTATGAATCAGACGTTAATCTGGCTTTTTTTAACCCAGCATTATACAGTCCAGACTTACACAACCACATCGGCATGAGTTATGTGAATTACTTGGCCGATGTGAATCATGGTATGGTGAGTTATGCGCACAAGGGCAGTGCGAAATACGGTGCTTTTGGTGGGGGTATACAGTTTATCAATTACGGCAGCTTTACCCGTAGGGATGCGGCAGGTATTGAAATGGGGGAGTTTAACGCTGGCGAGCTCGCTTTGCAACTTGGGTGGGGTTATCAATTTAATCCATTGATGCGGGTAGGTGCGAATGTCAAATTGATTGGTTCCTATCTCGAAGAATACACATCCCATGGGATGGCCATTGATATGTCGGCGATGTACATTGACACCAGTCGCAATTTGGTGCTCACATTATTGATACGCAATTTTGGGATGCAGTTCGATTCGTACGTAAAAGGCAATCGAGAGGCTCTGCCTTTGGATATACAGTTAGCTATTACAAATAAGCTGAGGTATATGCCTTTGCGGTGGGGCGTCGTTCTTCATAATCTGCACCGTTGGGGCGTTGCCTACAACGACCCAAACGACACCTATTACCGCCGTCAAATTTTGTTAAATAATGGAGAAGTAGCATCTGCACCCAAAACTACCGTGGCAGATGAAATATTCAGACATGTGATTTTAAATGGTGAGTTTTTACTCTCTAAAAACTTTCATGCGCGTATAGGTTACAACCACCAACGCAGGAAGGAATTGGTTTTACCCGAACGGAGTGGGAGCAGTGGTTTTAGTTTTGGTTTTGGGATACAAGTCAAGAAGTTTCGGTTCGACTACGGTCGTGGAGCGATTAGTCTGGCGGGTATGAGCAACAACTTTTCGGTAACCACCAATCTCGGGGACTGGTAGCACTAGGGTTGTTTCCTGACTAGTTCTCTGAAATGATGGCTGATTTATTTATACTTAAAAACGGCAAGGCTAAAGCAATCTTTTTTAGCACGTTGGATTCAATCTGTGGGACTTTATACTGTCAACTGGGCGACCAACTGGAGTAGGTGTCGGAGCAGGCTGAAGTATAGTTTGTGCTCTATTCATAAAAAAAAGCGCTCCTCTTGGAGCGCTTTTCTATGTAATCCTTTTATGCGAATGGATATCGATTTTCATCCAGCAACTTAGCTGCGATTCTACGGCGTACCTCTTTGAGGTTTACCGCCTCAGTTTTCGTGAAACGTTTTAGCCCTAATAGCATCATGCGTTGCTCATCGCCTTCGGCAATGGCATAAATCGCCTCTTTTCCCGCCATATTTACCTTATTTGCAGCGCGGTGGGTATAACTTACTACCATGTCGATGCGTTCGGCACAAGCGGCTTCTCCTAAGCGAGTGGCGAGTTTTTCGGTTTTTAGAATGGCCGATTCTAGAACATATACTTCAATAGCCATGTCTGCTGCTTGCATGAGTATTTCTTGTTCCTGATCAAGTTTGGCGGCAAATTTCTGTACAGCCGCGCCTGCAACCAGTAAGGTGGCTTTTTTGAGGTTTTTGAGCACTTTCTTCTCTGCAACAAATAATCCCACTTCTTCTTCAGCACTAAAATCTGGAATATCCATGAGTTCCTGTGCTACTTTCATGGCAGGGCCTAGCAAATCGAGCTGTCCTTTGAGTGCCTTACGAAGCAGCATGTCTACTGTGAGCATGCGATTGATTTCATTGGTGCCTTCATAAATACGGCTAATACGCGCATCGCGGTAGGCAGCTTCCATGGGTGCATCGGCCGAATAGCCCATTCCACCGTATATTTGAACGCCTTCATCGGCTACAAAGGCCATAGCCTCGGAGCAGAATACTTTGATAATGGCGCATTCTACTGCGTACTCTTCAATACCCTTTAGTTTGGCCTCTGCCTCTGGTAATCCTTTTGCCACCAAGCGGTTTTGGTTGTCCTCGATGTCTTGACCAGCACGGTACAGTGCGGCATCTGAAACATAGGTTATGGTAGCCATATCGGCTAATTTTTGCTGTATTGCACCAAAACTACCAATCGTTCTACCGAATTGTTTGCGTTCGTTGGCGTAGTTTACGGCTAAACCAATTACTTTAAATGCGGCACCAACCACCGCTGCGCCTAATTTAATACGACCCGCATTTAAAGCGTTTACGGCGATTTTGAAACCTTCATTCCGTTCTGCGAGTATACTATCGACCGGTACTTTTACTTTGTCGTAAAACACCTGTCGGGTAGAAGAAGATTTGAGTCCGAGTTTATGCTCTTCATCATTTAGGGATAAACCACTTACTTCATCTTTATGAAAGACAAAACCCGTAATGTTTTTGTCGTCTTCGATGCGCGCAAACACAATGAATACATCTGCGAAACCAGCATTGGAAATCCATATTTTCTGACCAGTAATCTCGTAAAACTTACCATCAGGTGTTAAGACGGCCTTAGTTTTACCTGAATTTGCATCTGAACCTGCATCTGGCTCGGTAAGATTGTAGCAGCTAATCCATTCGCCAGAAGCGATTTTGGGCAGGAACTTTTGTTTGAGTGCTTCGCTGCCGTAATACTGTATTGGTAAGGTACCAATACCTGTATGCGCACCAAAAGCAGTAGCCACCGACCCTGTCATGCTCGAAATTTCTTCGCAGATGAGCATAGACGTATTAAAACCCATGCCCAACCCGCCGTATTCCTGAGGCACACTGATACCGAGCAAGCCCATCTCGCCGGCTTTTTTCATCAAGAGCTCAACAAGGGCGTAATCGCCTTTTTCAAAGCGGGGGATATGGGGTGCAACCTCGGTTTTCATAAATTCCCTGGTGGCTTCAAACATCATGAGTTGCTCCTCAGAGAAATCTTCGCGTATGAAAATATCGCTGGCAGCTGTGTCTTTTACCAACCACTCGCCACCACGGAGTTTTTTTGTTACTTCAGTTTCCATCGTATGTCTTTGTTTAATTATTTTAATTCAGGATTTCGTAAATACCAGCCACCCCTTGGCCGCCACCTACACAGGCGCTGACCATGCCGTATTTTTGATTGCGGCGGCGCATCTCATTAAATAGCTGTACCGACAATTTAGCGCCGGAACAACCAAGGGGATGGCCCAAGGCAATGGCGCCACCATTGGGATTGATAAGCTCAGGATTGAGGTCGAGCTGCCGAATTACAGCCAAGGACTGTGCGGCGAAAGCTTCATTCAACTCAATTTGTTGGATATCGCTTTGTTTAAGTCCAGCACGCTTTAAAGCAAGCGGAATAGCCGCAACCGGACCGATACCCATATAACGTGGGTCGACTCCCTGTGCCACATAGGAAACCATTCGCGCGATGGGTTTTAGGCCGAGTTCATTCACCAGTTTTTCTGACATGACCAGCACGAAGGACGCCCCATCTGAGGTTTGTGATGAATTACCGGCCGTTACTGAACCCCCTGCAGCGAATACAGGCTTCAATTTAGCCAAGGCTTCTGCGGATGTTTCTTTGCGTGGTCCTTCATCGGTATCGACTACAAACTCGCGTGTTTTTTTCTTCATATTGCCGTCCACATAGGTTTCTTTCACCGTTATGGGTACGATTTCGTCTTTAAATCGGCCGGCCGCGATAGCTGCCAATGCTTTTTGATGGGAAGCCAGCGCAAAAGCATCTTGATCTTCGCGACTAATACCGTATTTGCCAGCGACTTGTTCAGCTGTAAGACCCATAGAGGTGTAATAGTCGGGATGTTCGGAAGCGAGTTTGTAGTTCAAAGCAGTTTTAAAGCCCATTACAGGCACCATGCTCATCGATTCGGTGCCCCCGGCAATGATACAATCGGCCAAACCGGCATGTATCCGCGTGCTGGCAATGGCGATAGCTTCCAGTCCTGAACCACAATAGCGGTTGACGATCATTCCGGGCACATTGATGGGCAAAGAGAGTAAAGATATCATCCGGCCCATCTGCATGCCTTGTTCTGCCTCTGGGACGGCATTACCTACGATGAGGTCGTCAACACGCGCAGGGTCAAGATTAGGAACGGAGGCGACGAGGTGTTTTATAACATCCGCGGCCAAATCATCGGGGCGGGTGAATCGGAAGCCGCCTTTGCCGGATTTACCGACGGCTGTTCTGTAACCTGCAACTATGTAAGCGTTCATGGGGAATATTTTAGATGTGATGATTTAATGTCAAATTATAATCTGGTGACTGAAGCCGGATAACCTTGGATTCAAAACGGATGCCTTTGCAATTCAAATTCGAAAACTAGATGTGCCATCCTACAGGGCCAAAGTGCTAACGGTTTAATTGCGCAGTGGTTTTCCTGATTTGAGCACGGACTGTATACGTTCCAGTGTTTTTTTCTCGCCGAGGAGACTGAGGAATGCTTCTCTTTCTAGGTCGAGAAGATATTGTTCGCTGACCAATTGGGGATAGGATAGGTCGCCGCCACAGATGACATAGGCCAATTTTTCAGCGATTTTTTTATCGTGATCGCTGATGTAGTTTCCCATGCGCATGCCGTTAATACCTGCCATGAACAAAGCCATACCGGCTTTGCCTTGGGCTTTAATATCGTTACGAACTTGAGGCATGACGTAACCGGCTTCGGCTAAATCAATGGCAAATCGTTTGGCATCGGCAATTTGAGAAGGCAGGTGAATGCTGACTCTATCGCCACGACGCAGATAGCCTAAATCATAGGCTTCATAGGCCGAGGTAGCAACTTTAGCTGTAGCGATATTCATGAAGGCACTCTGTAAACTGTTTAGTTCAACATCACCTATTTCAAGCCTGTCAGACACGCGAAGCGCCATTTCTTTTGTGCCGCCACCACCAGGGATGACGCCCACGCCCACTTCTACTAAACCGATATAGGTCTCGGCAGCAGCTTGTATGCCATCTGAGTGCAGACTTAGCTCACAGCCTCCGCCAAGGGTTAGGCCATGAGGTGCCACCACCACAGGTATGCTTGAGTAGCGCGCCCGCATGGTAAACTTCTGGAAGGCACGAATAGCGAAATCCAGTTCATCGTATTCTTGCTCCACCGCTAGCATAAAGACCATTCCCAAATTGGCTCCTGCCGAAAAAGTAGCGGCATTGTTTCCGACAACTAATCCTCGGTAGTCTTTTTCAGCTGTATCAACTGCTTTCATGAAGCCGGCGATAACCTCGCTGCCGATCGCGTTCATCTTGGTGTGGAATTCAAAATTGAGTATGCCATCGCCGAGATCATAGAGGCTACTTCCGCTATTTTTCCAAATTACATTGGTTTTACGGATGTGGTTGAGCACGATGAGTTTTTCGGCACCCGGAATGTTTTTATAGGTTTTACTCGGGATGTCGTAATAAAGCTTTTGGCCATTTTCGATTTTGTAGAAGCTGCTGTGCCCTGCTGCTAACAGTTCATCTACCCACGGAGCTGCCGGTAAACCGTACATTTTCATGAGATTGTTCATGTCGTTGAGGCCAATGGCGTCCCAAGTTTCAAAAGGACCGATTTCCCAGCCAAAACCCGCTACCATGCCATCATCAATGCGGTAGAGTTCGTCGGCGATTTCTGGTATGCGGTGTGACACATAGCGGAATAGATGCGCATAACTCAAACGAAAAAACTCGCCGGCTTTATCTGGCGACTGAATGAGGAGCTTCAGTCGTTTTTTGAGATTATCCTCTTGCTTGATTTGGTCGAGAAGAGGGAACTTTACCCGCTCCTGACTTTTGTACTCAAGTGTTTTTAAGTCGAGCGAAAGTATTTCTTTTTTACCATCGGCAGTCTTGCCTTTTTTGTAGAATCCTTGGCCTGTTTTGTCTCCTAGCCAATTGTTTTCAACCATCTTCTGTAAAAAATCAGGGATTTTGAACAGGGCGATCGATTCGTCGTTGGGACAATTGTCACCTACGCCTTGTGCTACTTTCACTAAGGTGTCAATGCCTACCACATCACAAGTACGGAAAGTAGCAGACTTAGGGCGGCCAACAAGTGGACCGGTGAGTTTGTCGATGGCTTCGATAGGTAAATCTACCTTGTCCAAAATATTGAACAGGGCTACAATACCGAAAACACCCACACGGTTGGCGATAAAAGCGGGCGTGTCTTTGGCGAGGACGGTTGTTTTTCCAAGTTTTTGTTTGCCGTATTCGAGCAAAAAATCAATGATTTCAGGCTGGGTATCCGGACCAGGTATCACTTCGAAAAGTGCGAGGTAACGGGGAGGGTTGAAAAAGTGGGTGCCACAAAAGTGCAGGCGAAAATCCGCTGAGCGGCCAACATTCATAAGCTGAATTGGAATGCCAGAGGTATTTGAGGTAACCAAAGTACCCGGCTTGCGGAATTGCTCTACCTTTTCAAATATGCTCTGTTTGATTTTGATGTTTTCAACTACCACCTCCATGATCCAGTCGGTTTGCGCAATTTTCGACATATCGTCATCAAAATTGCCGGTAGAAATCAAACTGGCGAATTTTTTATGGTATAACGGAGCAGGATTACTTTTAATCGCTGCTTCGAGCGACTGGTTGACTATCCGATTACGAAATTTTGGATGCTCAAGGGTAAGTCCAGCAGCACTTTCAGCCGGGCTGAGTTCGCGCGGGACCATATCGAGTAGTAAAACCTGGACGCCTATATTGGCGAAATGGCAGGCAATACGGGAGCCCATAATACCCGAGCCGAGTATGGTGATGTGTTGTATGTTTTTTTGCATGATCAGAGATTAGTCGATTTAGCAGTAAGTTGTAACTGTTCGTTAGTATCGAAAATGTTGTTGTTTCGGATGAGGTCGTTGATTTGGTCGATTACCTGAAAAAACTGTTGCAGGCTACTTTCGCCAACTTTTTCAGCGACGAGTTGATTAAAATGCTTTACTTTTTCCTTTGACACGGAGCGTGCAATTTTCCCTGATTCGGTTAGGTAAATTTTAACTGCACGGCGGTCGCTACTGTTATCGCGTCGGCGTTCAATCCAGCCATTGGTTTCGATGTTATTGAGCAAACGTGTCATACTAGAGGCTTCCATGCCGAGTAGGGGTGCCAATTGGGTGACTTGGGTACCCTCATCGTCGATGTGAAGGAGCAGAAAAGCCGCTGAAACTGAAAGTCCGTAATGTTCTGCTTCGAAATTATACATCCTAGCGATGTTTAACCAAGTAAGTTTTATATCGAAACAAACTGTTCTTTTTTTACGACTGGGTCGATCTACGTATTCCATAAGAATTAGTATGCCTAAATATAGTATGCTTGCATATGAAATGCAAATTTTTGTTCAATAAAAAAGGGTGACCTTTGCAGGCCACCCTAGTATTATTTGTTTTAACTGAATTAATCGCCATAAAGGGCATCATACTCGGCTCTGAACTTATCGAGTATGTATTTCCGTTTTAAGCTCATTTTGGCGGTCAGTTCGCCTGAATCAACAGCCCAGCTCACGGGGAGGACGGCGAATTTTTTAATTTTTTCCCACTGTCCGAAACCTTCGTTGAAATGATCTACTTCATGCTGAAATTTCTCTAGTACTTTGGGGTGTTTTACCATTTCGGCGGGGGTGGTGTAGGGAATTTCGTGGTGTTCGCACCAGAATTTTAGATTATCCCAAGCCGGCGTAATTAATGCCGCTGGATAATTTTTGCTTTCGCCGCATACCATTAACTGTTCAATAAGGAGCGATTCTTTGAATTTGTTCTCCATCACTTGTGGTGCGATGTATTTACCACCCGATGTTTTGAAAATCTCTTTTTTACGGTCCGTGATTTTTAGGTTGCCTTGGGCAGAAAACATGCCGATATCTCCGGTATGGAACCAGCCTTCTTTATCGATAACCTCTTCGGTAAGTTCCGGACGCTTATAATAGCCCATCATTACGTTTGGACCTTTGCAGAGGATCTCGCCATCTGCAGCAATTTTCACTTCTACATCTTCCAGAATGGGGCCAACCGATCCAAATTCAACTTGTTTGGTTTCGAGGAAGTTTACGGAAATAACCGGTGACGTTTCTGTCAAACCGTACCCTTCGAGTACGGGGATTTGTGCTGACCAGAAAACTCTCGCCAAACGTGGCTGCAATGCTGCTGCACCACTTGCAATTGCTTTTACATTGCCTCCCAATGCTTCACGCCACTTTACGAAGATAATTTTATTGGCCAATTTAAGCTGCGTTTCGTACCACCAGCCATTGGCACCATTCAGCTCATAGCGCAAGCCAAGATTGAGCGCCCAAAAGAAGAGCGATTTTTTAATGCCTGTCTGCTCATGGCCTTTTGAAACGATTTTATCATAAACCTTTTCCAGCAAACGTGGAACCGCAGAAAAGATATGTGGCTTCACCTCTTTCATGTTTTCGCCAATAGTTTCAAGACTTTCGGCGTAATAGATGCTTATCGACCGATACATCATCATATATGTGAGCATGCGCTCATAGATATGGCACAAAGGCAAAAAGCTCAGCGAACGGTCGCCTGGGGCGCAAGGAACGCGGGGAGCAGATGCTGCTATGTTACTCACTATATTTTGGTGACTCAGCATAACACCTTTTGGGAAGCCTGTCGTGCCAGAAGTATAGATGATTGTAGCAAGATCTCCAGATTTTACCTGATCAATTAGCGCTTTTACCGCATTCATATCTCCGTTTTCACCTGCTTTTTTAAGCTCATCCCAATGTTTAGCACCTTTTACACTATTATAGGTAAACACATGTTCAACCGAATCGATTTTGGCTGCAATTTTACTAATACGGTCGTAGAGCTCCTGGCTGGAAATGAAAATTATCTTCACTTCCGCATGGGCGAGGATATAGGTGTAGTCCTCATCCGTAATGGTAGGGTAGATGGGGACGTGAATTGCACCTATTTGGAGTATCCCCATATCCGTCATATTCCATTCCGGCCGGTTATTTGCAATAGTGGCTACCTTATCGCCTGGTTTAATTCCTAGCGCGAGCAGACCTAAGCTTACGGCATTGGCTTCAGCAATGACGCGTTCTGTGCTGTGAGATACCCATTTACCGTTTTCTTTGCTAGATAAACAAGCCTGCAAAGGCATTGTCTTGAGTTGGTGAGGTAGTATATCAAAAAGTCGTTCAATATTCATAAGTGTAGATTAGCATTTTCCTAAGTTCAGCAACCTGCCTCTTTTAAGCAAGTTTTTCGTGAAAAGTTTGAAAAAATAGCGTTTAAAACAAAAATGCCCGGCGATCTAAGACCGACGGGCATTCTAAATAGAGTTTATTATTGTTTGATTATGCGGTGGTGTACCACTTCGTTACCCATGCGGATTTCGAGTAAGTACATGCCAGCTTCGAGCGGAGTGAAGTCAACATCGAGAAGTTGGTCACCTGCATCCAGTTGGCCGATGCGCTGTGTCCTTACCGTTTGGCCCAAAGTGTTTTTGATGCTGAAGCTGAGGTTTGCACTGCGATTCATTGTCAATTTTACTTTGGCCACATCGTTTACCGGGTTGGGATAAACGTTCAAGCTCCAAGCGCTGCTGAGGTCAACTAAACCAACGGTTGCGCTTAAAGCTACCTCGTCGATATAAACGTTATTGCCATAATTACTCGTCGCCTCAAAGCGGAGGAGAAGATCACTTTGACCGTTGTAAGAAGTAAGGTCTACAGATTCCGCGCGCCATTGTGCCGGGGCACTCGGGGTGTAAGCCGCTGTTGCCGCAGGGGCAGTTGCTAGCGCTGAACCAGCTTTGTTAAAGCCATCGGTCCAGTTTGCACCACAGTCGGTAGAAATCTGAACGCGCAGGCGGTCATTGCTTGTCTGGTACTGTGCATGGGCAACTGCAAAATTTAAAGCTGAATTACCGCTTGCACCAGTGAGGTCAAGGCGTGGCAAGTAGAGGTAATCAATTTCACCGTTGGCAATGTTGTAGAAATCTACTTTTGCACTGCGTATTGTGCCATTAGCACCTGATTGTGAAAGTGAAAAACCTGCTGGTGAAGTGCCGTTGTCCATAGCCCAATTCAAAGGAGGGAAAGCTGCCGCCACGAAACTCTGCGCAAGAGTATTCACTTTTGACGTTTGTAAGAACAATTTTGCTGTTGTTGAACCACGAACGGCGCTAGGATGTGGTAGGCCATTCATGCTGACAACTTTGTATTCAATGGTGTTATTGCCGGCACTTAGAGTCATTGGGTTAAGCGTGCAGTTGGCATCAGCGCCAGTTACAAGGCTACCCGTCCAATTGACCGAAGTAGTTGTTCCATTTACTTTTTGGTTGATTACCATGGTAGTAATGGTTTGCGAGCCTAAGTTGGTCACTTTCAAAACCGGCGTAAGTTGATTTGAACAATTATAAAAACTCACCGCAGGTGGGGTTACCGAAGAATAAAGGGGTACTGGAAGTGGCTCAGATTTAGCCGCCTGTGCAATTTCTTTGGTTGTATTGTTTTGTACAAATGCGATTATGCCTAGTTCGGCGATGTCGCGGATGTAGGTAGGTAGTTTAGCTGCGATGGTAACGGTTTGCAACTGACCATTGGTCCATGTAGCCGGGAGTGTTGTACCTCCAGCGGTAGGATACATTTTACGGGTTACGTTGTGAAACGCTGTCTCGCCATTGCTACCTGGAGGGCTGGCGTAAATCATATTCTTTTCAATCAAGGCGATTTGAGCTACCCAACTACCCGAGGCTACTGCTTGTGCAGCAGTTACATTGACAGTAATAAAAATCGAATCCCAATTGGCATTAAATTCATGCGCAACGGTCATCGCGAACGGAGAAGTAACCGGCTGGCGTGCAGTAATAATGGCTTGTGTCAAGTTGATACTGTGGCCATTGCCGATGGTTTGACCATCGTGGCGGGCATTGGGGGCACTGTTAACAGCGTAGTAGGAACGCCGTGCTGCTGGATCAACCGTGTTTTCATTACAGAGAGGACCAGCACTTGGGATTGGAACTTGGTATTTCAACGCAATAATGGCGCTGGCATTTGACTGCACCAAAGCATGGGTAACAGGGTTGGCACTGGCACAAGGGCCACAGTTTTCACCTGAAAATACTTCATACAATTGGGTGCGTGCAGTTTGAGCGGTTACAACCAAGCTTCCGCAAAACAGTAGTGAAACAAGTAATAGTTTTTTCATGTAAATCAGTTTTATGGCAGCTAATTTAACGCTATTGTTGGTTTTCCATAATCTTTTGGTTAGGAATATTTTTAAAGATTCCTGAAGCCGGTTAGGAGGGTATTCCCTTTTCAGCAATCAAGGAAAGTATCCAACAGTTTTTTTTGCCTAAAATCTGCTCAGTATTTGTGAGCCGAAATGAAAAAGGCCACAAACCTGGGTGGTTTGTGGCCTTTCTTTGCTGCAGTATTCTAAGGTTTCACAAGGCGATGTGTTTGAAGCTGATTATTCAACTGAAGTTCTACCAAATAAAGGCCACTGTTTAAGGCGCTGATATCTAGGGCTTCTTGGTATAATCCTGCGGCTTGTTTGCCTTTGGCAAATTTCAATACCGTTTGTCCTAAAACATTTTTGATTTGTACTGTAACCTCTGCGGCGGCAGTGAGTTCGTAATCAAGTTGCGTCGTGTTTTGCGCAGGATTTGGGTATAGTCTGCTTTGCGGTTGATTTGTAACCTTCTGCACTGAAGAGGCGATTGCTGCGCCTACTTTTATTTTAGCGCCTTTATACACTATTTTGGTTGCATTGGCTTGTACAAATACAACGATGTACAGGCTGTCACGTTTGAAGCTGGCAGGGACTGTATAACTGTAATTTAAGGGTACCGGTGTTTCGCCTAGACCTAAGGCAGTTCCTTGGGCGTTAGGTATCATTTTACGCACAACGGACTCAAAATCTTTTTCTCCGTTACTTCCAGGAGGGCTTGGATAGCGGACTTCATCTTCTACGAGCACAATATGTAAGGTGTGGTCAGGCAGGGTGAGTGTTCTATTAGAGCTTACTTGGCCAACTATCTGCAGCTGATCACCATTAATCGAAGTTTGAAAATTATAATTCCAGGCTTCAATCAGCGAATTGTGGTATTGGTTGACTTGATTTTGTGTAACACTTACAGGGCTCATATTGCCAAAACTTCCCAAACGAACGGATGGTACACCTTGAACCCCGTAATAGCTTACCCTTGCCGTAGGCTCAGTGGTGTTTGCATTGTACATCGGGTCAAAACCGGGCCAGCTCACATGGTATTTAATGGAAGTTGCTTTGTAGGTGTTGTTGTTCAACAAACTAGTGAACATAGGGTTTTGGGACGCACATGGACCGCAAGACGCATTGGTGAAATGTTCGAAAACTACTAGGTCTGTGATCACTGAATCGATTGATTGTGCTTGTACTTTAGCCGAGCTAAAAACACCCAAAACACAGAGTGTGATAATGAAAAATAAAGTAGAAGTAAACTTTTTGTACATAGCAGGACAACTTTTATTACCCTAAATCTAAACATAGAAATGCATAAGTTCTACAATCAAGGATTAAAATCCATTTGTACGCGGATAAGAACTGACATAATGGCACCTTTCATACTGCTTTTTCGTATTTTTGTTCAAATTTGATAGAACAATGGCAAATCCTTTTTCCGGCAATGTGTTCGAAAAAGTGCAGGACGAAAGTCGACAGGGCGAAGCCTTTGTGGCGAATGCACCTGTCTCTCCTGGCATAAAAAAAATGTATCTCGAGAGTTACGGCTGCCAGATGAATTTCTCTGACAGCGAAATTGTAGCGTCTATCATGGCCGAAAATGGCTATATACCTACGCCTACTTTAGAAGAAGCAGATGTAGTTTTTATAAATACGTGCTCGATACGCGACAATGCCGAGCAAAAAGTTAGGGGACGTTTACAAGTCTTTCGCCAGCATAAAAAACTCAAACCTGAATTGGTGGTGGGCGTATTGGGTTGTATGGCTGAACGGCTGAAAACTAAACTGCTTGAACAGGAAAAGTTGGTCGACTTGGTTGTGGGCCCGGATGCATACAAAGATTTGCCTAATCTCCTCGAAAGAGTAGATAGTGGTGCCAAAGCGGTGAACGTTTTGTTGAGTCGCGAAGAAACCTATGCCGATATCACGCCTGTTCGATTGGGTGGAAATGGTGTTTTAGCCTTTGTAACCATTATGCGTGGTTGTGACAATATGTGTTCCTTTTGCGTGGTGCCCTTCACCCGAGGAAGGGAACGGAGCCGTGATCCGGAAACGATTATTGAAGAATGCCGTGATCTTTTTGAAAATGGCTACAAAGAAGTAACGCTCCTCGGTCAGAATGTAGATTCGTTCCATTGGACATCGGAAGACGGTAGTGAAAAAATGAATTTTGCCGGACTCCTCGGAGCTGTTGCGCAAATAAGCCCTTTACTCCGGGTACGTTTTTCTACCTCGCACCCAAAGGATATCACCGACGAGGTGCTCTACACCATATCGGCCTACGATAATATTTGCAAAAACATCCACCTGCCTGTACAGTCGGGCAACAGTGAGATACTCGACCGGATGAACAGAACCTACAACAGGGAGTGGTATATGGAAAGAGTAGAGGCCATTCGGCGGATTATCCCCGCATGTTCTATTACCACCGACATTATCGCTGGTTTTTGCGGTGAAACGGAAGCGCAGCATCAGGATACCTTGAGCATGATTGAATTTGGCCGTTATACCTTTGCTTTTATGTTCAAATACTCGGAAAGACCAGGAACGCTTGCCGCCCGAAAATTTGCTGATGATATACCTGAAGAAATCAAAAGTCGACGTTTACAGGAAATCATTCATCTCCAGAATAACCAAAGTTTGCTGGTTAATGAAGCGGATTTAGGTAAAACATTTGAGGTTTTGGTCGAAGGTCCTTCACGCAAATCAGTCGAACAATATTGTGGACGTAACAGTCAAAATAAAATGATTGTCTTCCCTCGTGAAGGTGTTCAGCGCGGCGATTATGTACATGTTAAAGTGATCAGTTGTACCCAGGCCACGCTGATTGGCGAAATTGTGAAGCAGGCATGAATCAAAGTATAGAACACAGAGATGCTACTACCGCCCGCTTGGAAAGGGAAAAGGAGTATCACAACAAAGCATTTGCGGAGGATCTGCGCAAGTCGGTGGATAAATATTACGAGACAATCTCAAAAAGCCGGACGCATTACCATCAGGCTATAGGTGAGGCGGTAGGCGGCAAAGTTTTACTCGAGTATGGCTGTGGTCCGGGAAGTCAAGCTTTTCAACTCGCAGCGGCTGGTGCGCTTATTACCGGGATCGACATTAGCGATGTTGCCATTGCTATTGCAGGTAAACAGGCGAAAACTATGGGTGTGACGCCGGATTTTAAGGTGATGAATGCCGAATCCTTAGATTTTCCCGCAGCACATTTTGATCGAATTATTGGCTCTGCCATTATTCATCACCTCGAATTAAACCAAGCTTACCAAGAGATTGTACGTTGCCTTAAGCCGGGCGGTAAAGCTATTTTCATCGAACCCCTTGGGCATAATCCGATTATTAATCTCTACCGTTATCTCACTCCCAAGTTGCGTACTCAAGACGAGCATCCTTTGATGTTGGCTGATATTCAGCTGGCACAAAAGTACTTTGGGCAGGTGAAGGTTCGTTACTATCATATGTTATCGATTGGCGCAGTGATTTTCCGCAAAACCTTTCTTTTTAAGCCTGTATTGAATGTGTTAGATGGGGTTGATGCCGCACTTTTTGCGGTTTTTCCTTTTCTGAAGCGTTATGCTTGGATGTCGGTGATTGAACTTTCGGAGCCTAAACTTTAAAAGATGGACCTGCAAAGTGTAAAACAACGATTTGGCATCATCGGCAACAGTCCGGCCTTGAATCATGCGCTTAAAATTGCGGTACAAGTGGCAGCGACCGATGTTTCCGTGCTTATTAGCGGTGAAAGTGGTGTTGGCAAGGAAGTTTTTTCTAAAATATTACATCACCTCAGTAACCGCAAACATGGAAAATTTATCGCCGTAAACTGCGGCGCAATCCCTGAAGGCACCATTGATTCGGAATTGTTTGGCCATGAAAAAGGCTCCTTTACGGGTGCATTTGAAGCACGGCAGGGATATTTTGAAACGGTGAGTGGCGGCACTATTTTTTTGGATGAGGTCGCTGAAATGCCGTTGGGCACCCAGGCCCGTTTGTTGCGCGTACTTGAAACTGGTGAGTTTATTAAAGTGGGGTCTTCCAAAGTCCAGAAAACGGATGTACGGGTGATAGCCGCTTCCAATGTGGATTTGGCGGAACAAATTGCGAAAAACAAGTTTCGAGAAGATTTATACTATCGCATGAACACGGTTTCGATACATATTCCGCCTTTGCGGGAGCGTTCAGACGATATTGCTTTGTTATTTAGAAAGTTTGCCATTGATTTTGCAGAGAAATATGCCAGTCAGCCACTTCAATTGGACGAAATTGCGCTGAATTATTTACGGAATTATCCTTGGCCAGGAAATATAAGGCAGTTGAAAAATGTGGCGGAACAAATCTCTGTATTGGCGCCATTTCGTTTGGTAGAGGGTGAAGAAGTTTTGAAATATCTGCCACCGGTAAACAGAAACAGTGGCTTGCCAATGCTAACGCCACAGGCAGGTAAGGAAGATTTAAACGAACGAGAAATCTTGTATAAGGTGCTTTTTGATATGAAAAAGGACCTGAACGAGCTCAAGAAAGTAGTTGGTCATATGGTTCACGCCCAAGATGATCTCCAGTTTTCGCCAGCCGATCAAGTGTATCTCGAACAGCTTATGCATCAGGGCAATTCGCCCGAAAGTAATAATCAATCTGTAGTCCCTACCAGCATTTTTTCTGGTAATACTTCTTTTGGTGAAATGCGCTCAAAATTCGATCAGCGTTCTGATGTAGAAGACATTGAGGAGAATTTATCGCTGGAAGAAGTTGAAAAAAGGATGATACTCCGCGCCCTGAAAAAACACCAAGGCCGTCGCAAAAATGCAGCTGTAGAATTAGGTATCAGTGAAAGAACGCTTTACCGTAAAATAAAGGAGTACGACATTGAGGTATAGTTTTTTGCTTTTGTGTTTGTTTCTGCCAGTTGTACAAGGCTGCGGTATTTATTCTTTCAGTGGAGCTTCTATACCACCGGCGGCTAAAACCATGACCATACTGCAGTTCGAAAATACTGCCCCTGTAATTGCGCCAACCTTGTCGCAAGCGCTCAGCGACCGGATGCGCAGTAAATTTCTTGCAGAAACTGGCTTACAGCTCATCGAGGCTGAAGGTGATTTGGTTTTTGAAGGAAATATTCAAGAATATCAGGTGGCACCTGCCGCGGTTTCGGGTGCAGAACAAACTACTATTAATCGACTGACGATAGGTGTAAAAGTAATTTACAGCAGTAAAATTGATCCCGATTTAGATTGGGAAACTACTTTTAGACGGTATGCCGACTTTCCGGCCAATGCCGATTTAAGTTCTGTAGAGGATCAGTTGATCCAAGAAATTGTAGGGCAATTGGTAGATGATATTTTTAACAAAGCCTTTGTAAACTGGTAATGAAGCTAGACCGATTATTAGAATTTACACGCCAGCCGGAGCTATTAAGCGGTGATGAAAGCGAGGATATAGAGACGCTGTTACAGGAGTATCCTTATTTCAGTGCTGCCCAATTGTTATTGACGATTAAGTACAAGCAGCAAAACAGCTCCCGGTTTAATCGTCAGCTGCAACGCGCGGCGGCCCATCTCCCAGATAAAAATGTACTTGCTACCGCTTTGCATGAAGGTTTAGCCCAAATGCAGCTTTTGGAGAGCCTGGTTGATACAAACGAAACTGTAAAAGCCACTACGGAAACTGAATTGAAGCCCGATGTTGAAGTCCTTGCTTCAACGACCGGTACTATAATAACCGAAACTACAATCAACGCTGAAGTGGTCGAAATCCCTGAAACGGCAAGTGTTGAAGTTGAAGGGACGGTGTTGTTGCCAGAGGTAGAGGTAGAGGCAATAGACTTGACCACAGCAGCAGCAGTTGAAGTTGAATGGCCTATTGAAACGGAGAAGTTAGAAGCGGCTGTTGAAACGAAAGGTCTTGAAATCGAGGAAGCAGAAGCTACAGTCGACACAATTGAAGAAAAAGTTGCTGAATGGCCAATTGAGGAGGAAGTTAAGTCCCCAGTTGCTGCCGCATCGAAAGAGCTAGCGCATTTGGAGCAAACTGTATCTGAGATGCAACATTCGGAGGAAGATGTGCAAGAGGTTTTTTTGGCCCAAGCGCACGACCGTTTGAGTTGGTTTCGCTTTTTTGCTGGCAAACCTTTGCGAGAACAACCCGACGATGTGTTGGAAGAGTTATATCTTGAACATATGTCGGGCGATTTTTTGCAGGCCGAATCAGCTACATTGCCAGAAATAAAATTGGAGCTCAAGGCCATCGTAAATCACGATGCAGAGGTAGCACAGAATAAAAATCTCGAAGAAGAAATCCGCCGTTTGGCGTACGAAAGTATTTCTGACGAAGAATTACCCGCTTCCGAAACGTTAGCGGCGATTTATGAAAGTCAGAAGGACTATAAAAAAGCATTACGCATCTATCAGAAATTGATGTTGAAATTTCCGGATAGAATGACTTACTTTGCCGGTCTCGTTGCTATTACCAAAGAAAAACTGAATAATTAATCACGATGTATACTTTCATCACCATCCTGATCGCCATTGTTTGTGTGCTGATCATTTTAGTAGTATTGGTTCAAAAACCAAAAGGCGGTGGCCTTGCTGCAAATTTTAGTGGTTCTAACCAGGTAATGGGCGTAAAGCGCACTACCGACGTGGTTGAAAAAACCACTTGGATTTTGAGCATTGGCTTATTTGCACTCACCTTGCTCATCAATATTTGGATACCTCGTGCCGATGACGCGAAAGCACCGGCTTCTTTGTTGAAAGAACAAGCAGAGCAGGCTCCTGTAAATAATTTGCCAACACAGCCTCAAGCTACGCCGGCAGCAGCTGCTGAACAACCTGCTCAACCTACAGCAGAATAATCGGCCTAACCTGAAACAGTGAAAGTCCCGGTGGTTCTAACTGTCGGGACTTTTTTTATGCGCGCCCATCTTGGCGTTAAGTGGGTACACCCGATTGTAATTTGTATGTTCGACGCCTTACGTGAAAAGAGCTGCAGTTCAGTAGTTGACCTATGAGCGAATTGAGACTATTAGCGTAACAGGAGTACCGACCCGCTGATTACTTCTTGATCGCGTACACAGCCTTCGTAAAATAACACATAATTGTAGGCACTCGACTCAGCAAGGCCACCAAATACGCTGCCGTCCCAATGGGCCTCTGGGTCGTTGCTTTGAAAGACTAACGCACCCCAACGGTCGTACATCCGCAGATCGTAAGCGCCCTTGTAAAAGGTTGCTGGTTTAAAAATATCGTTTAAACCATCTCCATTGGGCGTAAAGGCAGTGGGGAAGTAGAAGCTGTGATCGTTAATCCTTACCCGGACACCTTGTGGTGGAGCCGGGCAATTGTTCACACTCAAAGTAATGGTATATGTGCCACTATCTGTGAGCCAGCTTTCAGCGATGCGGAAGCTTCTTCCAGTCTGTTGTCGACCGGTGGGTGTAGTCCAAGTATAGCTTGCCCCGTTTAAATCATCTATTTCGAGTTCCAGGGGATTTCCGGTGCACAAACGTATCCGGCCACTGATGCTGAACGGTGGGATGGGAGGCTCTACTTGTACAAAAATGGAGTCAACGGGGCTACTGCATCCATCGCGAATGACATGACAATGGTACCAGCCTCGGTTTTGCACGCCTACGTTAAGCAGTCCCGGGTTTCGCTGGGTGCTACTAAAATTATTGGGGCCTTGCCAAATGTAGCTGTTACCTGGACTAGGGCTAGCTTCCAAAGTAATATCTGCGCCGAAACAAACTGGACTATTTGAGGAAATCTGCACTGCAGCTGGACGTATGCGGAAAGTGACTTCGATGTCCTGACTCAAACTGCCGCAGCCATTTCCGTGGGTAACGGTACAGCTGTAAATACCGGTAGCTGTTACAATGAGGGTAGCATTCGTTTCGCTTGGCATGGCTGTGCCTAAATTAAACCACTGGTAGTTCACATTGGCCTGTGGTGGCATTTGTAAGGTAAGGGGTTCGCCGGCACATAAATTAAAAGGCCCTGGTTGTATGGCCGCTGCTGATGGTCGCGCGCGGACACTGACTGAGATGCTGTTGGAGGTGTCTCTGCAACCCTGTGGATTTGTCGCTACTACCTGATAGCTGCCACTTTGCAAGACTATAAAATTTGAGCTGTTGGCGCCATTCACATTTATACCGTTGCGTATCCACTGTAGGGTGAGGTTACCATCTGGACTATTCGCTTCCAAACTGACGGTTTCTCCTGCACAACGAGAGGTAGAGTCAAGGGTAGAGATGCTTACACTTGGCGCTAGAAAAAACTGAATTTGAGTGATATTGCTGCTGTCGCGACATCCTGTAACTGGATTTATCACCACCAACTGATAGTTTCCGGCAAGGCTGGCGAGTAAACTCGGTGTGGTTGTGCCTAGAATTTGAATCCCATTTCTGAACCAGAGATAATTTAAACTTGGCTGAATAGGTGCCTGAAGTATTTGTTGCAGACCAGGACAAAAATTAATTGTTCCGGCAGGTTGAATTGTAGCTACGGGCAATGTATCAACCGTGATCTGAACCGCTGTTGCGGTGTCGCTACAACCGGATAAATCTACTATGCGTAGAATATATTGCCCACTACTATTTACGCGCAGACTGTCTGTGGTATTCGGCAATAGTATGCCATTTTGGAACCATTGGTATTGAAGATTTGCACTCACTGGTCCTTGTAATATGGAACTTTCGCCTAAACAAAATTGTGATGGACCATTAAGCACGAGGGTGGCAAGTGGCTGCGGTCGCATGCGTACGGTTACAGTTGTACTTGTATCGCTACAATTATTGGCATTGGTAACAAACAGACGATAGTCTCCGGCTTGAAAAGCACGGATTGTGGGACTTATCTGGCCGGGTAGAACATTGCCATTGCGGAGCCATTGTAAACTTAAACCTGCGGTATTTAAAGCGAGAATATTCAGACTATCTCCAACGCAAAGACTATCGTCGGCGGGTGGCTGAATACTCGCCAACGGCAAGGAGAAAACGGTTATTGGGAAGACTAAGCTACTGTCGATACAAGCTTGTGGACTGGTAATTCGAACCAGATAGTTGCCCGAAGTTCTTACGACCAATTGTGTGAGGGTGTCGTTAGGCAGCGTTAAGCCATCTCGAAACCATTGATAGCTGGCCGTGGGTGTTGCAGTGAGCAGGAGTATAGCGCTATCGCCGCTACAGAAACTTAGGGCACCCTGTAGCTGCACTTGGGTATTGGCGGCAGGATGTTGTTGTAAGGCAATTTGCTGAGAAACTGTGGTGCAATTATTCGAATCGGTGGCTAGAACAGCGTATTGGCCGGGAAGAGAAGTGACCAAGCTATCGGCTTGAGCATTTGGGAGTGCAGCGCCGTTACGTAACCATTGATAAACGTTGCCGTTGGTTTGGGTGGCCCGTAAAATAATGGTATCGCCAATACAAGCGATGGTGCGGCTTGCCGAAATATTTACAATGGGCAAGGAGTTAACGACCACGCTCACAGCAGCGGCGGTATCAAAACAGCCATTTGTGCTACGTATAATTACCCGATAACTGCCAGCGACTACTGCCGTAAAATTGGTGTTGGTGGCATTTAAAATAGCCACGCCATTTCGCAACCATTGATAATTATGGTTAAGGAGCACATTGGCTTGCAGTACAACCTGTGTGCCGGCACAAAGGGTGGTAGATGTCAGTGGTGTTATGCTGGCAACGGGCTGAGTGAAAAAACTGACGTTCACGGTATCGCTAAATCGGTTACAGCTAAGCGAATCGGTAATGCGTAAAATATACTGGCCTGCTTGGCGGACAAGTAAAAAACTGTCATTTGCCGCCGTTATGCTATTGCCGTTCCGGAACCATTGTAAAGTTCCTGCGCTGTTAGGCTGCATGACTAATGTGATACTGTCGTCTATACATAGTTGTTGGTTTGCAGGGCCAATCAATGTAGGTGCAATCATCGTGGATGTGATTAATTGTAGTGCAGTTGATGTATCTCTACATCCGGATAAATTGGTGACTTCTAGCCGGTAGCTACCGCCCAATTGGGTGTTGAGCACGGAGTTGGTTGCGCCTACAATAAGATTATTATTTCTAAACCAACGATAGCTCAGGTTAGCGGCAGAAGGGCCAGCCAATCGGATAGAATCGCCAGCACATAAAATGGTATCCGCAGTAATAGTTATACTTGCAACTGGACGGGGTAAAATTATAATCGTTGTTGCGGTTGAAGTATCGACACACCCGGCGGCATAGGTTAAAATAAGTTGGTAGGCTCCTGCACTGTCTACCCTGAGTATGCTATCAGTGGCAAACGGTATTAATTGACCGTTTTTTAACCAGCTGTAACTAGCCAATGTATCCACGTTGGCGTGAAGCAGGGTGCTACTTCCTGTACAAATTTGTTGTATTGCTGAGGGCGTAATTTGTGCATTTGGCGGTAGAACGGCCTGTGCAGTTGTTGCTGCTGTTGAACTGGTAACACAGCTATTGGAATCGGTTATGCGGACGGTATACTGCCCAGCTTGGCTAATACGGACTATTGAGTCGGTAGCGCCAAATATGTGGATGTTATTTAAAAACCATTGATAGGTATAGCCGGCAATATGCTGAACGCTGAGTTGAATAGTATCGCCTTGACAAAACGTAGGAGGTAATAGGTTAGGCGTGATGGTAACATTGGCGGGAGCATTTACTGTAATCTGCATACTTGCAGCGGTATCGGTACAGCCGAAAATAGAGGTTGCTTCTACTTGATACCGACCGGTGGTTGTTACACGTAAAAGTGTATCGTTTACACCACCTGGGCGAATGACTACACCATTTCGGAACCATTGATAGCTGTTGCCAAAAGCGGGGTTTATGCGTAATGCGATGGTATCGCCTTGGCAACTATTTACATTGCCTGATAGGACCACTATGGCGAGCGGACCTGGTAACAAACGCACTAAGACCGTGTCTGCTATGCTGGTACAGCCATTTACCGTAATTCTGACGAAGTAATTACCAGCCTTAGCCGCACGCATGCCGGCGATAACCGGGTTGCGCAGATTTGAGCTGAATGCATCCGGGCCGGCCCATAAAAAGCTAGCTCCAGATACGCTGTCGACTTGAAGTTGCAAAGTATCGCCTGGGCACAATGCAGCAATTACCGCTGAAGCATTGGGCTGAGCTGGAATAGGGAAGACAGTGACTTGGGTGCTGTGTGTACTGCCTGTACATCCATTTAAAGTCACGCGTAGTTCATAAGCGCCAGAATCGACAACAGTTGCATTTGGTATTGTAGGATTCTGTAATGCACTAGTAAATCCATTTGGCCCAGACCAAACATAGGTAGCGCCTGCGATGAGGTTGGCTTGGAGTCTTATGGTGTCTCCCCCGCAATATGGCCCCGAATTACGTGCATCCGGATTGCTGGGCAGGGGTTTCAAACCTACAAAAATCGTATCCTCTTCGCTCTGGCAGCCATCAACAATGGCAAAAGCGCGGTACACTCCCAAATTTGCACTGCTGAGGCTAGGAATAATAATTTCACGGCCGTTAATCACGCCCTGGGGAGTATTCCAAGTATATTGGCTGGCACCTGCTATACTATCGGCCCATACCCGCAAAGTATCGCCTTCGCAAATGGGGGAAACAGCGCTGGAGTTGGTAGATATTTTAACAGTGTAGCGTGCGAAATCAGAGAAAAAGCCATAACGACAACCCGAGGTAATACCTCCGTTTATAATTCCCAAATGAAACTTTCCGGAAGAGCTTACGAGCAGGTTGCCTGTATTTATTGGAATTTGTGTGGTGTCAAATTCTTTTCTGGCATATATCCATGCGCCACCAGAATTGGGAACGGCAGCGAAATCTGCCGCGACAATCAGTGCATTGTTACTGTTTAGAATAATATTGCCTTGGTTGCCTGTTTCTGTGTACACATAAAGTCCGAATTGCTCGTTGGTTGTTCTCGTAAAACCCACTTGTGTAGAGCCCGTACATGAAATGGGAGGCAGAATGGCCATCCCTGTTTCGCAACCAAAACCGGTTATATGCATCACATAAACAGGTCCCCCGATAGAGGAAATGAACATTTGGTCAGAAGTAAAAGTGCTGATATGCGTGCTCCGTGCCGACAGGGTAGCAACATTCACCCCATTTACAAATATCTGGGTATTATTGTCGCGGGCAAGTATGTACACTTTTTCAAGTATGTTGCCACCTATTGTATTCAAAAAGCCACGTATAGCAATATAATCGTTACCAATAATATTGGTGGGTATGAGTTGATCGCCAAGTAAATCGAAACACCCACCTCCTTGGTAAATATCTCCTCCCTGGACAGAATCGTCGATGATGGTGACGGCGATTTTTTTATCCGATTTGATTTGTGTACCCCTTAATGATGTCCCCGCATTGGTGCTATTTGCATGTACACTATAGGTTTGGCCACGATTTAAGGTGATAAATACAGTGTCGGCTGTGATTCCATTTAAGGTAGCTGTTGGGATTATTTGGATGGTGGTATTGTTTTCTGATGCAACAATATCGATGCGTTCATGACCATGCGCATTGGCCATTTCATTCTGGGAAAGAACAATAAAGTCCGTTCCAAGTGCATTTCTTCCTTTCAGGGCGAAAATATCTGGATTATTGTTGCCGGTAACTACTTCGTAATAGGCGGTTACCGGTGAAGTTGATTCAATCAAAAACCCTTTGTTCAGTATTGTATTGTTGGGTTTATTTTCGATGATATCTAAGGTGTCGTTATTTCCATAGATTACTGAGCGTGTTCCATTGGCTGGCACATTCCACGTTACAGGTGTAAATAATGGATTTGCTGGCATCGACAGCGTAACCGTCGCCGCTTGGCCTTGTGAGGTTACCCTAAATGCGACTGGGCGGTCGCCATGGGAATTGGCTACCTCTGGTGCAACGAACCAAAATGTGGTATCTGTTTGTGCAAAAGACACAGCTATACTACCTATGATAAAAACACAACATAGTATAAAAATCCGCACAATTTGATCAAATCTCCTGAGCATTGGGTGGTTTAATTTGGCTCAGGTTTGATTTAGTTTTCAGTTGGGAACCCTGTTAAGGGTTTGTACATACAAAGAAAAGTTATTAATCGCAAAGGAAGATTAGTAAAAGATTAAACTCGTCGAATGGTTGTTTAAAATATCTTTTTAACGGATGAGTTGAATGCTTCCTTTGCCTATTGCTGCGCGGTTACTACAATCTTCATAGCGATATACATAGCTATAGGTTCCGGTTTCAGTTATACTGCCATAGACTGTGCCATCCCAGCCATCTTCGGGACGGAAGCTATGGAAGATTTTTTTACCCCAGCGGTCGTAGATTTCCAATTCATATTCGCCTTGATAATTGCCTACAGGGAAAAATATTTCATTTAACCCGTCACCGTTTGGCGTAAAGGCGGTGGGGAAAATCAATTCTAGGGAGATAACCCTGATTATTTCTGTATAGTAATCTACACAGCCGCCTCGCCTCACCTCTAATACATAACTTTCTGCATCTGCTGCTTCGTTGAGTGGTAAGCGTAATAAACGACTGGCAATGGTATCGCCCGAAGGTAAAAACCAGCGGTAGCTCGCTTGAAGTATGGAATCGGCATTCAGTTTGAGTAGCTCGCTTGGGCAATAGGTGCGACGGCCTTGGATTTCTAGTTTAGGAATTTCATATTGAACGCCTACGTAAACAGAGTCTTCATAGCTGTGGCAGCCATTTACATTGATGCGTAATTTATACCAACCTGCTTGGTGAAAGCCTATGCTTGGAAGAACTGGATTAGGTGATGTGGAGAAAAAACCAGCGGGGCCATTCCAGATGTAACTTGCATTTGGCACCATGGAGGCAAAAAGTTTTAAATCAGTGTATCTACAAATTGGACCATTTGCACTAGCGATTGGCATAGGAGGGATGGGGTTCACATTTACATAAACGCCATTCACTTCTTGGTTGCAGCGTTGATTGTATGTAATGAGGCAAGAGTATAGTCCGGATGTTGTGACTATCAGTCGGGTTTGTGTAGCGAAAGGAATAGCGACACCATCTTTTAACCATTGATAGTTGGTATTCACCACGGCGTTAATTTCGAGTAATGCGGAGTCGCCAGCACAGACTATTACAGTGTTGGCTAATATTCTAAAGTTATTGGTATTTGTGAGTACCTGTGTGGCAGCTTGTGGCGATATATTCTGACAGCCATTGGCATTAATAATTTGCACACTATAAAGCCCCGCGGTTGTACTGGTGTAGAATGAATCCGTTGCACCGGTAATTGCGATGCCGTCTCTGAACCACTGGTAATTTTGCGCGGACATGGTAAACATAATTACAGTATCGCCTTGACAAAAAATAGGTGGGTTCAGGAATTGGACAATTGGGTGTGGACGTGCGAAGAAGTTTAGTTGGACATTTGCCGCTGTGTCGCTGCATCCTGTTGCATTATAAACGACGAGGCTATAGCTGCCAGAAGTTAATGCAGTATAACTTCTACTTTGCGCCCCGATGATGGGTAATCCGTTGCGTAACCATTGATAAGTATTGCTATTAGATCCCATTAAAAGTGCGCTGTCGCCGTCGCAGTTATTTTGTTGGCCTTGCAACGTTATTTCAGCTTCTGGTAGCGGATTAACTATCGTTGAAACCTGGCTAGAAGTATCGCGGCATCCAAAGGTATTGGTTG
>Ga0105053_10000567_pt1 | contig 58195 bp, 53 predicted proteins | sample BON01_FD_78093 | JGI IMG/M metagenome (GOLD analysis project Ga0105053, IMG submission 78093) | Freshwater microbial communities from Lake Bonney liftoff mats and glacier meltwater in Antarctica - BON-01 | ecosystem: Environmental > Aquatic > Freshwater > Ice > Glacier meltwater | place: Lake...
CGTCGAGCCCTGCGGCGACCGCGCCACCCACATCACTGTCCAGGCGATCCCCCACGGCCAGCACCGGACCATCCACCGCCAGGCGTTCACGTGCGATGCGCCAGGCATCGGGCCCGGGCTTGCCCACCGCAATGGCCCGAGCGCCCGAGCAGTACTCCACATAGGCCACCACGCCACCCGTGCCCGGAATGACGCCGGCATCGGAGGGCACCAGACGGTCGCGACCGGTGGCCACCACTGTCGCCCCCTCGTACGCCGCGCGCACGGCCCAGGTGAGGTCTCCGTAGGTGAGCCCGGGATACCCCGCCAATACCACCACATCAGCCTGCGACACCAGCGATTCGTCGGCGATCACTCGCAGGCCCGCCAAGCGCACGTGGCGCACCATCGCCTCGCTGCCCACCACCACCGCAGTGCAGCCCGGAAACCGATCGGCAAGGTAGTCCTGCATCACCACGCCAGATGTGACCACCTCCGCCTGTGACGCCCGCACCCCATGCGACCACAGCCGCTGCACGACGTCTTCAGGTGCTGACCGGGGGTCGTTCGTGAGGAACACGAGCGCACGCCCCGACCCACGCCAAGCATCCACCGCATCGGCGGCGCCGGGGATCGCGCGGCCACCCACCCACAGGCAGCCGTCCAGATCGAGGATGAGCCCGTCGTACCGCTGCGCAAGTGGCGATAACCTGGCCATGGCCCGGATGGTACCGCCGGCATCAGGGAGGCCCTACGATTGGCGCATGGAGACCTACCGGCACGTGGCGGTCGCAATCGAGGACAGCCCCGGATCTCAGAGGGCCCTTGCCGAGGCCGAGCGCATGGCAGCGCTCACGGGCGCCCGTCTGTCGGTGCTGCACGTTACGAGCATCCCAATGCCACCGCCGTATATGGGCGAGGGCGGGGTGTTTCTGCCCGACCCCGAGGTGATGGAGCACGCGGCCTTGGTGTGGCTGAAAAGGGCCATTGATGGGGTACCCGGTGCCACCCCCGTGATTCTTCATGGCTACCCACCCGACGCTGTGTGCCTGTGGGCCGCGGCAAAGGAAGTGGACCTGCTGCTGGCCGGCTCGGAGCGCGGCAAGATCGAGCGCATCCTGCTTGGGTCGTTCGCGCTGCACCTGTTGCGCCACGCACCGTGCGACGTGCTGTTGGCGCGACTGCCCAAATCCTGAATACGGCCTGAGCACAGCGCTTCAAAGCCCATCTGGCGCTCGCGGTACGCGATGCACCGGCTAGGGTCCCGCCCCGATGTCAGTCGTTCAGTCAATTGTGCTCGGCATCGTGCAGGGGCTCACCGAGTTCCTGCCGATTTCGAGCAGCGCCCACCTACGCATCGTGCCGGCCATCTTCGGGTGGGATGACCCGGGCGCTCAGTTCACCGCCATCATCCAACTGGGCACCATGGCAGCAGTGGTCATCTACTTCTGGCGCGACCTGCTGGCAGTGGTGACCACCTGGTTCAGGAGCCTTACACGTCCGGCCCTGCGCGGCGAGTTGCACGCGCGCATGGGCTGGTACCTGATCATCGGTACCATCCCCATCGCCATCTTCGGGTTCTTCTTTCGTGATCAGATCGAGAATGGCGCACGGAGCCTGTATCTGATGGGCACCACCCTCATCGTGTTCGGCCTCGTCCTTGGTGCCGCCGATTACCTAGGGTCGAAGAAGCGCCCCGTCACGGCCGTGAACCGCAAGGACGCCATCATCATGGGCCTTGCTCAGGCGTTGGCCCTCATCCCCGGCGTCTCCCGTAGCGGTGCCACCATTACCGCCGGCCTCATCATGGGGCTCGACCGCGAGGCCGCCGCTCGCTTCTCATTTCTGCTGTCAGTCCCCGCCATCGTGCTGTCCGGGCTTTTCGGGCTGGTCAAGGAGGTGGGCAGCGGGTCGGGCAACGCGGGATGGGGCGCCATTATCGTGGCCACCATCGTGTCGTTCGTGGTGGGATATGGAGCCATTGCCTTCCTCCTCAAGTGGCTTGCTCGACACACCATGTACATCTTCGTGGTGTACCGCGTCGCCCTCGGGCTGGTCATCCTCGTGCTTGCCGGAGCCGGGGCGATTAGTTGATGCGAACGGGCCTGATAAACTGAACGTTCGTGTTCGGAGCTCACCACGACAGCACCCTCGCCCGCGCGAAGCGTGAAGCCGCGCAGGATGCGAAGGACAAGGAACAGCGTCGATTCGACATGATCGAGGCGCTGCGGAAGGCCAAGAAGGACGCGGCTGACCCAGAAGAGATCGCGCGTCGCGAGCGGCAGCGCCGTCACGAGGACACCCTGGAGCGCTGGCCGGCCAACTGGTAGCCGCCGCGTCCGTCGCGCCGTAAGGAGCATCACCCCCGATGGGTGGTGTCCCATCAGGCAAGAGGAGATTGCATGTTCGAGGTTGGGGATAAGGTCGTCTACCCGCATCACGGTGCGGGAACGGTGCTGGCCAAGGAGCTCCACGAGATCCGTGGCGAGCGTCGCGAATACCTGACGATCGAGATCCTGCAGCCGCCGATGACGGTGATGGTGCCGGTGGACAACGCCGAGGGCGCTGGTCTTCGCCCGGTGATCAACGAGCGCGCCGTGGGTGAGGTGCTCTCAGTGCTGGTGGCCGAGGGCAGCGAGATGCCCGCCCAGTGGAACCAGCGCTTCAAGCGCAATCAGGAGAAGCTGCGAAGCGGCGACATCCTCGAGCTCGCCGAGGTGGTGCGCAATCTTGAGCGCCGCCAGCAGGACGCCCGCCTGTCTCCCGGTGAGATGCAGATGCTCGAACGTGCCCGCCGGGTGCTGGTGAGCGAGCTCATGTACGCGCGCCGTGTCGACGAGGAGGCCGCCAGCCAGCTCATTGACGATGCACTGAGCGGAAAGCTCGTCATCAAGCACAAGCCCACGGGCAAGCGGATCTCCCCCATGCCGCCGCCCAAGGTCGACCCCAAGGCAGCCGCGGCTGCGCGCGCCGCGGCTGCGCAGCAGAGCCGTGGTGGCATGCGGTCCACCGTGCGTCCGCCGCTCAGCAGCACTCCGCCCTCGGCGGCAACCTCCTTGGCCAGAGCCGCCCTCGAGAAGGCTGCGGCGAAGGCCATAGAGGCCAAGCGAGCCGCTGGAGATAAGGAAGAGCCGTCCAAGGGCACTGCGAAGCCGGCGCCGAAGGCGTCGGCTAAGCCCGCTGCCAAGGCACCCGCCAAGGCCGCGGTGAAATCGGCGACCGCCAAGAAGGCGTCGGCCAAGCCCGCTGCCAAGGCACCCGCCAAGGCCGCGGTGAAATCGGCGACCGCCAAGAAGGCGTCGGCCAAGCCCGCTGCCAAGGCACCCGCCAAGGTCGCGGTGAAATCGGCACCCGCCAAGAAGGCGTCGGCCAAGCCCGCTGCCAAGGCACCCGCCAAGAAGGCGTCGGCCAAGCCCGCTGCCAAGGCACCCGCCAAGAAGGCGTCGGCCAAGCCCGCTGCCAAGCCCGCTGTCAAGGCACCCGCCAAGGCACCCGCCAAGAAGAAGTAAGGGGGCGGAGCTACCCCCGGGACTGAAGTACCCAGACGTTCACCAGGAAGGCGACCACGAACAACAGGGTGAGCCACAGCGACGCTCGCCACCCTGCATGGCCCTGCCGGTACAGCACGACCGTGCGAGTGCCGTTGACGATGCATGCGAGGCTGATCAGGCCCACCAGAATGGCCTGCACAGTTGTCATGCGTTCCTCCTGAACAGCACAGCACCGTCCTCCTCGATATTTCCGGGCCCGAGCCCGGATACCACCAGACCGGAGATATCGGCCGCCGTGCAGGCGTTCTCTACAAGCATCGCCCGGGCGAGCGCCCCCTTCAACGACTTACCAGCGTGGCCCACCGCTCGCCTGCCACCTGGGCCATCCTCCACGATATCCACTCGCACTCGTCTGCCCGGTCGAAGCACCGTCCAGTCAATGGCTGCGGAGTGCTCGCGGGGTAAGAGATCGATGACCGCACCGTGACCGGCCCGTGCCGCGAGGGCCTCGGAAATCGCGGGTCGCCAATAGGCGGACATCTGCCCGAGCTGGGGAAGGCGAGCACCCATCTTCAGCCGGTATGCCGGAATGGGGTCACCCGCCGCGACCAGACCCCAGAGCCCGGAGGGCACCACGACCCGCGCCATCAGGCGTCGGCGTACCGCACTTGACATGTCGTCAACACCGAGCGCACCCCACACCACCCCCGAGTACCGGTGGGCGGCGGGCAGGGTGGGCGCATCATCCAGCGCCGCCCACTCGGCAAGTGCCCGCTCCAAGTGCGCCCCTCGCACACCCAGAAGCGCCTCTGCGGCTGCACGGCGCCGAATGACTCGGCGAACGGCATCACGCACGACCTCACGGGCGTCGCCCAGCACGGCGAACGCGCCGACCTCCATGCCCGCCGCGGACGCTCCGCCACCCGATTTCTTGCGCTCTGACGGCGGAATCAGGATGACAGGGCTGGGCGAGGACACCGCCGCAGGCTACTCGTCACCCCATGCGTCAGAACTTATGAGAAATGGGTTAAAGAAAACCGGGAATACCGTCCTTTGGCTCAGGCCGCCCTAGTGTTAGAGGTGGCATGCTCTTTCGCCCCTTTCCCGTCGTCCTCGTGACCCTCCTTGCCCTTGGCGCAGTGGCATCCACGTCGGTGGCCGCTGTTGGCGGCGCAACCCCTCAGATCGTGCTGCTCGATCCGGGTACCAATGCCCAGACGAAGGCGACCCGCGAGCAGCGACGCGGCAACGATGTGACCGACGTCTATACGCACGCCGTGGATGGCTTCGCGGCCATGCTCGACCCCGCGGACATCGCTCGCCTGAAGGCAGACCCTTCCGTGATGAGCATCGAGCCCGACGCACGGGTGAGCATCGACGCCGCGGCGGCCAACGACATGTTCGCCAATGCCACCGTCGTGTCAGCCAGCAGCGGCAGCAAGACGGGGAGCACCACTGACGCCACTCGCGAGAACCGCGAACCCAGGCCAATCAGGGCGTGGGGCAACAAAGGCAAGTCCATCTGGTACTCGTGGACGGCCCCCATCACCGGTTCCCTGTCCCTCGATACCCACGGCAGCAGTTACGACACGCTCCTTGCCATCTCCACCGGATCCGCAATCAGCGCCCTCACCAACGTGGGGGCGAACGACGACGCAGCCAGCGGTGGCCTACAGAGCGCAGTCACCGTGAACGTGACCGCCGGCATCACATACCGCATCGTCATTGACGGCTATGGCGGGTTGTCGGGCACAACAAATCTCAACTGGCTGGTGACGCCAAACAGGGCCGTCAACGACGCGTTCGCCGATGCAACGCTCATCACTGGTTCACAGGGCAGTGCGGTGGGCAGCACCGTCGATACCACCCGCGAAACCGCAGAGCCTGCTCACACCGCCAACGGAGGGAGCGGTGGCGCCCACTCAATCTGGTATCGCTGGGTGGCACCGGGGGACGGCAGCGTGTCGTTCTCGACCAGTGGCAGCGCGTTCGCCACCCTGCTTGGCGCATACACGGGAACATCAGTCAGTGCGCTCAGCCTCGTGCCCGGGGCGACCACCACGACACCCAGCGGCGTCATCTGGAAAAGCATGTCACTGCCGGTCACCAACGGCACCCCCTATTACGTCGGCATTGATGGCCAGAGCGGTGCATCGGGCACTACGGCGCTGGGATGGAACTTCACGTCTGCATCCCCGCCCACGGTGTCCGGCGCACCGGGATGGGGTCTCAACCCCATCCAGGTCAACGGCACCTCGATCACCGCCACCCTCACCCCACCGGCGACCGACGGCGGATCGCCGGTGAGCAGGTACACGGTGAGCTGCACGCCCAGTGGGGGGGGCGTCCAACGCATCGGCGAGTCACCCATAATCTCGGTGGATGTCACGGGCTTGGCGGCGGGAACCACCTACGCGTGCACCGCGCAGGCCACCAATGCAGCGGGGTCGTCGGGGTTGACGCCCGCCCCTATCGGCTTCACCATCGGCAACGTGCCAGGGGCGCCCACCGGCGTCGTGGCGACCGCCCGCGATGGAGCGGCGTCAGTCACCTGGACCCCGCCCGCATACAACGGCTCCAACGTCACCGACTACACGGTGTCGTCCTCGGGGTCATCGCCCCGCACCTGCACCACCACACAGGTGACCTGCCTGATCACAGGGCTCACCAATAACGTTCCCTACACGTTCACCGTGCGTGCCATCAACGCTATTGGCACCGGCACCGCATCAGCACTCAGCCCGCCCGTGACCCCGGGAGTGCCCCTCGTTTCCAGAGACCCTGCACCCGCGCCGACACCCACGCCGGTGCCGGCCGATCCTGACCAGATAACGGAGGCCATGGCCATCACGGGCCCGGGAAGACCCCAGAACCGAGTCGCGCTCACTTGGAACATTGATCGTCTGGACCAGCGGGGCGCCACCCTCGACGGCAGATACGCCGTGCCGCTCGACGGCACCGGGGTGACCGCATACGTCATCGACACCGGCGTGATGGCCGACCACAGTGAGTTCGATGGTCGCATGCTGGCGGGAATGGACGGGGTCGGTGACGGAAACGGTACGGGCGACTGCAACGGCCACGGCACACATGTGGCAGGCACGATTGCCGGCCAAAATTACGGAGTGGCCCCCATGGCGCGCATCGTGCCAATACGGGTGCTCGGGTGCTCGGGCGATGGGTCGGTCAGTGGTGTGATCGCCGGTATTGACTGGATGGTGGCCACCCACGCTGCCGACACGCCTGCAGTGGCCAACATGAGCATGGGCGCCCCGTCGTCTGCCGCGCTTAACGCCGCGGTCGACCGAGCGGTGGCCGATGGGATCACGGTTGCGGTCGCGGCGGGCAACAACGCCACGGACGCGTGCTCGACGTCGCCGGCATCCGACCCCCGAGCCATCACCGTGGCCGCCACCGACGATAACGATGCCCGGGCACCGTTCAGCAACTATGGATCGTGCGTGACCCTCTTTGCACCCGGTGCGAATATCGAGTCGGCGTCGAACACCGGAGTGAAGGACACCCAGATACTTTCCGGCACGTCAATGGCGACGCCCCATGCCACCGGCGTGGCCGCCCTGTTGCTGTCGGGTACGCCCAGCGCAACCCCTAAGCAGGTCAAACAGGGCATGGTGGATGCCACCACCCCGGGCGTCGTCATCGATGCCGGGCCTGCATCTCCCAACCTATTGCTGTTCGCCAACGCCTGGGCGGTGTCGAGGACGTCGGTCAAGAGGAACTCCGGGCAGTTGAGCGATGCCCTCGCGGTGCCGAAGGTGCCAAGAATCAAGTCGGTCACGCGCACCAAGCGCGGTCTGCGCATCGTGGTGGTGGCAGGCAAGGGCGTCACGCTGAAGGTCTTCGTCAACGGCAGGCTGCCGAAGTCCACGAAGTCCACGACGATTCTGCTGACGCGCCACGTGAAGAAGGGCGCACGACTCACGGTGAAGGCCGCCAACGCCGCGGGCACGTCAAAGGCCTCGAAGCCTTGGACGGTGCGCACCTCGGCACCAAAGGCCTCGGTGCCAAGAATCAAGTCGGTCACGCGCACCAAGCGCGGTCTGCGCATCGTGGTGGTGGCAGACAAGGGCGTCACGCTGAAGGTCTTCGTCAACGGCAGGCTGCCGAAGTCCACGACGATTCTGCTGACGCGCCACGTGAAGAAGGGCGCACGACTCACGGTGAAGGCCGCCAACGCCGCGGGCACGTCAAAGGCCTCGAAGCCTTGGACGGTGCGCACCTAGCGCTTGCACACCACCGTCAGTTCGAAGGTCCGCTCGAATCACTGCCGTCACCGATGGCACTCGCCGCCGCTCGTCGCGTGCGAGCGATGCGGGCAGCCATGAGGAGCACCCGGCCGAGTACCACGACCAAGGTGATGTTGACGATCATCTGCAGGGTCACCACCCAACGGGCTGCGGCGGTCACAGGAGTGATGTCACCGAACCCGACCGTGCTGAGGACCGTGACCGTGAAGTAAATGGCGCTGCTGCGATCTAATGACTGGGAGAAGGCCGCGGGCGATCCCGCAGACATCATCGCGTAGGCCAATGCGAAGAGCAGCACGAGCATGACCACCACCACCACAAGCGACGCGGCTGCGCGTACCTCGGGGATGGGGTCGCGCATGATCGAATAGAACTGCAGCGTGAGGACGACGGAGAAGAGGATGACGCCCAAGAGCATCTGCACCACGGCGGTGCTCTCCAGCACCCCACTCTGCGGCACCAATACATATGCCCCCACGAGGATGCCCACGCTGAGGGCCGCCCGCCCGACGATTCGCGTGATCGCCCGGCGCCGCTCGCGGGGCGTGAGAGCTCCGAATACCGACGTGGCGTCATTCGAAGCCGGCGGGCCCTCGTCGTCGATGTTCACGTGTTGACCCTACGTGGTTGCGGCGGACATTCCCCGCAGCCAGCAGCATGCCTGGGGCACACCGCCGTACCGGTGGTGACCATTTGCACGCTCATCACCACCACGCTGGATGCGAAAATGATGCGCGGGTTGTCGGCTGCACGGAGCCGCCCCGATGCGCTGAATCAGCGGGTCGCACGTCATCGCACCGGTACCGCTGCACCGGGAGGGCCACGCCCCTCGGTGATGGAATGCCCCCGGCAAGATTCGAACTTGCGACACCAGGATTAGGAATCCTGTGCTCTATCCCCTGAGCTACGGGGGCAATTTCCGTCTATCTGCAGGTGCTTTGCAAAGTGTATGTGGCGATGAACCCCATCTCCATATTGCCCCCTACATTGCATCTGCACGCGAGTTGCACCTGAGGGGCACCGCCCACGCCCTCGCAATGTAGCGGGGGCGTGGGCGGCGACAGGGGTACAGCCCGCCACCGAGACGCCCTCGACCTGTCGAGCCGGGTCAGCCGCGCTTGCGGCCGAGCACGAGTAGGTACTCGGCATTGACCCGCATACCGCCGCTCGCCTCGTTGAACGATTCCCATAGCGCCACAAGGGCGCGGCGCAGGTCCTGCCACGTGCCTTCGGGCTCGAGTCGCTGCTTGGCGGCCATCGTCGGGCCGTAGGTCGTTTCGAGAAACCGGATCCAGCCCTCCACCGACTCGAAGCCGAGGGTGAAGGTCTCCCGCCTGAGCTCGAGCTCGACCCCGGTGCCGGAAAAGAGTTCCTCGACGTGGCTCTCGCTTCCCCAGAGTGGGGGAGGCGACGCGAACCCGGGTGGGGGCGGTAGGTAGCGGCCAGTGGTCTTCATCGTCTGCCCGAAGACTCCCTCAGGCGTCCAGTTCACCAGTCCAATCAGGCCGGCGGGCTTGCAGACCCGCACCATCTCGCGGGCGGCCACCTCGTGGCGCGGAGCGAACTGGACTCCGAACCCGGACAGCACCCGCTCGAAGTGACCGTCCTCGAAGCGGAGGTCCTCGACGTCGCCCTCGACCCACGCGACCTCCACCCCACCGGCGTCCGCGCGGCGGCGTGCGCTCTCGAAGAGCTCCGGCGCGAGGTCGAGACCGATCACCTTCGCGTCTCTTTGTGCCGCCAGTACGGCGACGGTGCCGGTGCCCGTTCCCACCTCGAGGACCTGCAACCCGGACCTCACCTCGGCTTCGTCGACGAGGCGCTCCGAGATCGGCAGGAACAGATCGGAGATGCCCGCAAGGTCACCGGCAGCCCAAGTCGTCCGGTGGGCGGCCTTCAGCGCGTCAAGTTTCTGAGCGTCCGGCATCGTTCATCAACCCTATTCGACGAAGCTGGGTCGAGTGCCAGGGATAGCCGGCCTCCGGCGATGGGGCGGGGCGGCGCAAGCGCGGTTAGTGCACTTAGGAGGCCCGCAGCTTCACGTAACGGGTGGCGTGGTCCTCCCGCAGGCGCACCCCCACCACCTGCTTCTGCTCGCCGATCGCGAGCGGTGGCATGGCCAGCGCCCCGTTGCGAGCCGCCTTCACCCGGCCGACGAAGCGCCAGGCCGATTCGATCTGCACGTCCACCCCAACGCTCGTGTTGTGCGTGAAGCCACGGGACCGCACGACGGTGATGCCCCCCAGCGGCACAACGACCATAGGCGCCTTGTCCAGGGTTGCAGCAGCAGGCTTCTTCGCGGTCGCGTAGTGCACCGGGCAGGTACCGAGCGGGTACCGGGTGACCACCGCGCTCAGTTTCGTGCCACCCAAGGCACGGGGAGCACCGGCGATGGTGCGGAGGTACCGCACCCCCTTGGAACCGGCGCGCGCGCGGATGAGCGCTGACTGACCGATGATGGTCTGCGCGTAGCGCGGGAGCACGGACTCACCGGAGGCGTTCGACCGCACGCGACCGAGGTAGGTCCAGTTGCCGTTGACCTGGATATCGACGGAGGCCTCGGCCCTCTTGGGCAGACCGTGCACCGCCAGCGCGGCAATGGCGCCTGCGGGCACCGTCACCCGCGGTGCGCGGGCAGACTTCGCCTGCATCGCCCCGCGCACCACCCGAGCGAGGGAACAGCCGGTGCCCGGGTACCTGTAGCTGTTGCCGCCGAGCGATACCCCGCCCGGTGGGATGGGAGTGCCCGCGGCACGCCCCGGCGACCCGCTGGACCCGCTGGACCCGGACCTTGACGCCGGGTAGGCGTAGGCCGAGGAGAGAGCGCTGGTGTCGATGTTTTTCGCCTTCGACCCGTACGCGTTGGTCACCCGCACGTTCACCGGCCCGTTGCGGGGGGCAGCGGGCGTAGTTGCGGTGATGGTGTCGAGTGTGGCGGCCGGGTTATGCGCCACGCGCACGTTGGTGGCCGCAGTACCGCCGATGGTGACCGTGGCCCCCTGGTGGAAGTTCCGGCCCGTGATCGTCACCTGCTGGCCGCCCGATGCGGGCCCGCTGGCGGGCGACACACTCAGCGCCTGGGCGCAGCCGTTCTCTGCGAGCAGATCAATGGCCCACGTGTACGGACCGGGGTTGTTGCTCGATGGCGGTGTGACGCCGAGTTCCGGGTTCGAGATGGCAGCCGGCGTGAAGCGGTCGTTCAGCGGTGAGCCGTACGTGGTGCCGGTGGCATCCACAGCGGCCTGGTACACGTTGAACAGCGGGTACCCCGGGAATGGATTGGCCCAGCCCGCCGCGAACGGTGCCGCACCGGGCGTGCCCCTCACACCGTAGGGGGCCAGGGCGTTGGTGTTCCACGCCGCCGAGTTGCTTCCGTAGTTCGAGCCCCAGTAGCCCATGGCGAACGAGGCCACCAGATCGCCGTAGATCCAGCCATAGATGTCGTTGGCATCTGTGGCGTAGTTGCCTGCAGGCGGGTTGACTGGGCCATAGTTGCCCAAGGTCAGCGGGCCCGACGCATTGCCCGTGGACGGATACGGGGGAGCGGTGTTGAAGAAGGCCGACGCGCCGTATGTGGGTTGCGCGCCGCCTTTCGGCACCAGCACGTAGGGGCCGTTTTGGCGGTATACGCCAGAGCCATTTGCGCCCGGCCACGTGGAGTCGTCATGCGTCCACAGCTCGGACAGGGGTACGTACATGTCCATGGGGTTCGGATAACCGGAGGAGCTGCCGAGCGTGCCCGAGAGCTTCAGCCACTGCCCGTCGGCCGTGAGCGATCCGGTGTAGGAGTAGGTGGATGCCGGCGTGCCGTACTGCGAATTGCCACCGAAGTCTCCAGTGACGGTGAGACCCGCGCGCGCCTGACCCGTGACGTACTGCTGGAAGCTCGGATAGTTACTCCATGCGCCGCCCGCCGATGGGCCGAGCATCTGCAGGAACTGGCCGCCCGGGGCGCGGAACACATTCTGAGGACTGCTGCCCGCGTACTTCTGCAGCAGATCCCATGTGGCATTGACGCAGCCCACGTACTCGGTGGCGGGCTGGGCGCTTCCATCGCGGTTTACCTGAACCCTCCCCGGGGCCAGCACCGAGAGCCGCGCCGGCACACCGATCTGGTCAACCGACGAGATGTCGCCGTTCAGTGACCCGGAGGTGGCATCCACGGTGATCTCGGAGAAGTCGTACGGGCTCGTGTTCTGACCCGCGGTGGGCTTGCTGCCATAGCCGGTACCGATGCTGTAGAGGACCGTCCCCGAGCTCCACGCCCCAGTGACGGTGATGGAGTACCGGTTGTCGCCCTCACTCACCCACGGCGTGGAGCTGCCGATCGGGTCGAGGGGGTATGCGGTGTCCATCAGGAAGCCATTCGGCAGACCGGTGGGCGACGGGGGTGTGGCGCCCGAACTCAGCAGCGTGGCGTAAACGTTGGCCGGATCCTGCCCCGTGTTGTTCACGAAGGTGATCTTGTACGGAGGAGTGGTGCCCGCAGCGGCCACGCCCGTCAACACCAAGCCAGCTGCGGCCACGGTGGTGGCGACTGCGGCGATAAAGGTGCACGAGCGAATCACGTGGCGAGCCTCCATTACAGCGGTATGTGCTCAAGGTGACGTACTCATGCTGACTGTATTGGATCTGGTGGCAGACCCGTGCCAACAGAACTGGAGTGGGGTTTGCTGTGGAGTTCGCCGGGTAGTCGCCGTTCGCAGCATCACGGGTGCGGCACTCAGGTGGTGGTGTTCCACCGCCTGAGTGCCGGCCACTCGTGCTCGTGGCCGATTACCGACACGGTGGCCGGGTCCAGCACGAAGCGTCGCCCCTCTCGCGGGTCAAGCTCCAGTCGCACCGCGGTGAGCACACGCAGGATGTGACCGTGCGCGAATAGCAGCACGTCGCCACCGGCGGCGTCGGCACGGGCCAGCACGCGAGTGGCCCGCGCCGCTACCTGCTCGATGGTCTCTCCCTGCGGCACCTCGCCATCCCAGACTGTCCAGTTGGGAATCGTCGTGCGAATGGTGGCCGTGGTGATGCCCTCGTACGCGCCGTAATCCCACTCGTGCAGGTCGGGGTCAACCTCGGCCCCGGGGAAGCCCGCCATGGCCGCGGTGTCGCGGGCACGGGTCAGTGGACTCACCAGCACCAGCGAGAAGGGCAGGTCCTCAAGAACCGGTGCCAATCGTGCCGCGCGCTCCTGTCCCTGCGGCAGCAGTGGAAGATCCGTGCTGCCGGTGTGCCGACCGTTGACACTCCACTCGGTTGCGCCGTGGCGTACGAGCCAGATGGTTGCCGCCATACGCTGGGTCACGAGGCCTTGCGGTCTGCAGTGTTCGGCGGGGAGGGCATCCGTGAAACCTATCGTTGGCGTCCCATCGCCATCTGAATTGCTGCAGCGGTACCTGGCGTGGGCCCGCCGCGAGCGAGCGTGATGACCTCGCCCGAACGTGCCACGACAGCCACGACCATGCGCCGGTGCCCCTCTTCGCCCAGCGAGGCGAGCACCTGCTTCACGGGTGAATACGCGCACCACACCCGCGCGCGTACGTCGTCCTGAGTGGCACCAGCCATACCGCTCTCGATCCACCCCCGCACCATGCGCCAGGCCGGCGCCAAGAGTGGCACCTCTATCACCGGCAGCCCGGGGAGGGCCGACACCCAGTCATCCACGTCAGCTTGCTGGCGCTGCCGGAACGCTAGGAGCACCACGCATGGGTCGGCGGGCAGGTCGCGTGGCAGCACGCGCTCGACACCCGTCAGATCGCGGGCGTCCAGATACGGCAGATGGCGACGCGGGGTCAGGCCGCGGCGGCGAGGTACGGCGCCCACGCCTCGGGGCGCATTGGAGTGACGACATCGATGAAGACGTCGGGCGACGGGGGGCGGGGGGTGCGCTTTGGGAACATCTCGATCTCATGGCACAGGGCACTTCCCTTTCGCGCATTGCAGGGTGCGCAAGAGGTGACGACGTTGTGCCAGCCGGAGTCGCCGCCGCGACTCTTTGGCACCACATGGTCAACCGTGAGCCGGCTCCGGCTGCCGCAGTACTGGCATTGGTAGCCATCGCGGGCGAAAAGGGCACGTCGGCTCACCCGGCGCGCCTCGTATCTCGGCACCTTCACCCGATAGACAAGTCGGATGACATGCGGGGCGGCGAAGTCACGCGTCACCCCGCGAATCGGGCGCGCCGCATGCTCAAGGATCTCTGCCTTTTCCTTCAGCAGAAGTACAACGGCGCGGCGCAGCGAACACACGTTGATCGGCTCGTACGACGCGTTCAGCACAAGGACGTTCTGGGCAACCACCCCCTTCCGACCGGGAGTGTAGCCACGTTGGCTACAGCGACTAGGGCTGTGTTGCGGCCCTGTACGAACCAAGCGACGTCACATGGGCGATACCACCCCGCTCGATTGCATCCAACGCGGTGGCCAGCGGTAGGTCGCGCACGCGGCTGCCCTCGGCGTCGATGAAGAACACGTAGCGGCCCAGACCAGTACGTGCGGGTCGGCTTTCGAGGCGGCTCAGGTTGACCGCGCGCAGCGCGAACTCCTGCAGAATCGAGAGCAGTGCACCAGGCCGGTCCTGCTCGATGGCGCACACAATCGAGGTGGTGAACGCCCCGGGGCCGACGGCGTCCACCTCGTTACGCCCCACCAGAACGAAGCGGGTGTGGTTCTCGGATGTATCGGTGATGTCCTCGGCCAGCACGACCCCGCCATAGATCTGGGCGGCCCGCGCCGTGCCGATCGCCGCCTCTGGAGCATCAGCGCTCACCACTGTCCGAACGGCGTCGGCGGTGCTGAGTGCGGCGGCCACCTCGGCATGCGACAGATGCTCGCGCAGGAACCGGCTGCACTGGCCCGGCGCGTGCGGGTGGCTGAGCACCCGCGTGATGTCGTCGAGCGCAAGCCCCTCACGCCCCACGAGATGATGGTGGATGGGGTGGATCACCTCACCGCGGATGACGATGCGGCCCTCATGCGCCATGAGTTGGTCGAGCGTCTGGGCGACTCCGCCCTCGAGCGCGTTCTCGATGGGCACCAATGCCTCAACCACCTCGTCCGAGACCACCGCCTCGAAGCACGCCGCAATGGTGGGGTACGGAACCTCAGCTGCAGCCGCCTCGGCCCCCATCATGCCGATGAGGGCCTCCTCGCAGAACGTGCCCTGGGGCCCGAGGTAGGCGATGTGCCCGCTCAACGCGGACCTAGAAGACGATCTTGACGGGGTACTCGGCGCTGTTGTTGTCGGTGCGCGTCTCGCCGGGTACCGGCACCACCTCGACCTTGAGCACCGAGGCCTTACCAAACGTGGGGCTCTTGGGACCCGGGAAGGTCACCACCTGCTGCTGGCCAGCATCGATGCTGGGAATGGACTTCTCTGCGGTTTGGGCGTCCTTGGCAGAGGCCGTGGCCGCGAATGTGACCCGCACCAGCACGTTTGTCTCAGTGGCGCCACCCGAGTTCTGGATGGTCACCTGCCACTCCAACTTGTCGGACGCCTGGATCTCGGTCGACGAACCGGCGGTGAGATCAACGCCCTGCGGAAGCGCCTGCACCGAGATCAGCCCTGTACCGCGGAGCGTTCCGGTGGTGTCAGTACCCGAGAGGGCACTGCCACCGGTGCGCTGGAGACCGGGGATGAGCTGACCGGCGCCGGTGGGTGATGCCTGGTCGGCGCGGATACCGCCGAGGAAGAACTGGCGGTCGGGTACCTGCACGCCGGTCACATCGGCGTCGGCCAGCACGCGCTTGGCGGGCCCCACGAACGAGTCCTGGTAGATGACGTCGCTGGCGAGGAACCGCTGCATGGCGCTGGCAAGCGTCGCGGATGCGTAGGCGCGGTTCTTCGAGTCAACCACCGAGGGCAGCGATTCGGCCAACGCCCTCAGGCCGGTTACACGGTACTGCAGGGCGGTGACCAGACTCTGGTTGGGCGCCGACAGCGAATCGGGCGGCTGCAGGTTCTCGGCCTGGCCCACCAGACCCTGCGCCTTGTTGGAGAGATCGCGCAACTGCACCTGCAGCTCCTGCGACTTGGCGCCGCTCTGGTTCTGCAGCACCTGCTGGAGGGCATCACCTTCCTTGCCCGATTCGGTCACGATGGTCGTGGCCGCCCCCATGTACGACTTGTAGGAGTTCTCCATCTGGTTACGACGACAGCCCTGAATGAGCAGCGTGCTGATGATGATGAGGATGATGACGCCGACGACCGCGACGCCAATGCGCCCTGCGGGCTTCTTTAGCGCAGCCGCTACCCCTGATGACGCGCTGGGACGGCGTGAGCCACCACCGGAGCGATCGGACGCACCCGAGCCACCCGACTTACCACGACCGCGGGCGCCAGCGCGCCCGCCTCCACCGCGCGCTGCGCGCGACTCGCGTGCGTCATGACGCCCCGGGTCGTGGTCGTCACCGAGGGGTCCCGAGATGCCTGTGGGCTGGTCGTCGTGCTCGTTGTCCATGCCGTCGTCGTTCATGGTCCTGCCTTGCAGAAGATGGGCGAGGGGGGACTCGAACCCCCACATTCTTTCGAACACTGGCACCTGAAGCCAGCGCGTCTACCAATTCCGCCACCCGCCCAATGACCGGCCCTGAGGCGGGGGCATGCTAGCGCACCTGCCCCGACCGGACTTCGCACGAGTGATGTCTACGATCGGCATTTGGTTCGTCAGCGGTACAAGGATTCCTCCGCCGACGGTGGAAGGCCACTTCGCCAATGCGCATGCCCGGATCAATCACCTCGCCCACCCGCACCCGTGGACCCGTGCGGGTACTGGGCCGATATGACCTCCAGGAGGTCATCGGGCGGGGGGCCACATCACGGGTGTACCGGGCGTTGGATCGCGCCACGGGGCACCAGGTCGCGGTGAAGGAGATCCCCATTGACATGGGGCTTGAGAAGCGTGTTGGCGCCGAGATCCGCGCGGCCTCACGGCTCGAGCACCAGAATGTCGTTCGCATGCTCGACTGGGGAGAGGACAGCGAGTCGCTGTACCTCATCTCGGAGTTGATCGACGGCCCGTCCCTTGAGCGCATGTACAGCGACACCCCTCCCGGTGACCGTGCCGCGGCCGAGATGGCGGCCGACGTACTGGATGCCCTGGCACACGCGCACGAGCGCGGGGTCATCCACCGCGACATCAAGCCCGCCAACATCTTGGTGGACGAGGGCGGCCACGCCCGTGTTGCCGATCTGGGAGTTGCCCGCCTCTCGGGCGAGACCGGAATGACACAGACCGGCGGCGTGGTGGGAACCATGGCGTACATGGCGCCCGAGCAGGCGACGGGCGAGGTGGTCACCGGCGCGGCCGACGTGTGGGCGGCCACCTTGGTGCTGTACGAGGGCCTCACCGGACGCAACCCGCTCTTGGGGTACAGCCCGGCGGACACCGCCCGGCGCGCGGCGCTGGGCGAGGTGGCACCCATCCGCACCCTGCGCCCCGACCTGCCCGAGCGGCTCTCGCGCGCCATTGACGCGGGACTCTCGCCAAACCCAGCGGCACGACCGGACGCCGCGCGTCTGGCCCGCGTCATCCGTGAGGAGGCAGACGACCTGCCCAAGGGTCGGGGCAAGCGCGCCATGGCGCTGCTGTCGGGGCCGGTGCCCGCCGCACTCACGGGCGTGAGCGCCGCGGTTCTGGGAGGCATGATTGCCGAGCGGGGCTTTTCGACCAGCGCATTCGGCACAGCGGGGATTGCCCTGCTCGCAGGCATGATCGGTGCCTGGCGTGCCCCCGTCGCGGCCGTGGGGCTGGTGCTCTTGGCCGCGGTGGGTATGGCAACCGCCGCCCCCGCGTTCACCGGTATCGCCGTGGTCATCGCGCTCGTTCTGGTGATGACCGGATCACGCCACGGCCGGCTGATTCTACTGCCCGCCCTGGCACCGTTCCTCGCCGCATGGGGTCTGCTGCCGCTCTATGCCATCGCCGCCGGATCCACCCGATCGCTGGCGGCCCGACTGTGGACGGCCATCGCGGGCATGATCGCCGTGCTGATGTGGCAGATCGTGGCCGGGGCATCGTCCTTTATGTGGACCGGGGCCGAGCAACTGCCCATGTGGGACCGCCTGCAGGGCGTGCGATCGCCGATGGCGGTTGGCGATCTGCTGCTGAGGCCACTCGACGCCCATCCGCAAGCCATTTCCGCCGCGCTCATCGTGGTCGCAGCCAGTCTCACGTGGCCTCTGGTCATCCGATCGCGCGGCACGGTGCGCCTCTCGGCCGCCGTGCTGTGGGGTGCATCACTCACCATCGCGGCCGGCCTGCTGGGTGCCGGGGGTATGTGGGCGGTCGGCGCCGTGATCCCCTCGGCTATCCTCGCTGTTGCATGGGCGGCACGTCCGTGGCGCTTCTTCATGCGCGCCGACGACGGGCGGTCACCTTCCCTTGGCGGAATGGTGGGATGAGCGCACTTCGGAACATTGAGCAGAAGATCGAGGGCTTGGTCGAAAAGACCTTCGGCCGGATGTTTCGCAGCACCCTGCAACCGGTGGAGTTGGCGCGCCGCCTTGCGCGCGAGATGGGGGATCATAAGACGGTCTCGGTGTCACGCGTGTACGTGCCCAATCACTACACGGTGTATCTCTCGCCCACCGACCGCCGCCAGTTCGCGTCGTATGAGTCGGCGCTGGCCATTGAGTTGGGCTCGTACCTCGAGGCCCACGCGCGCAGCGAGGGCCTGTCACTGCTCTCGATGCCACGCATCCGCCTAGAGACCGACGCCGACCTTCGCCCCGGTGAGTTCGGCATCGCCTGTCGCATGGTGGACCCCGGCCGGCCGGGCATCGAAGCCCCCGGCGAAGAGCCGATGGAGCTGCCAGCGCTGCCCTTGGCACCGCTTCCCAACGAGGCGCTTGAGGCCGTGAGCGGCACGCAGGTGCTGTCGGCCGAGCAGGCGCGCGCCGCGGGTCTGGTGCGCGAGGAGGTCACGCTGTATCTGGCTGGCCAGCCGTACCGCCTGGCGCGCAAGATCACCACCATGGGCCGCAGCCGCGACTGCGACATCGTGGTACCCAACGCCAACGTGAGCCGCGTGCACGCCGAGATCCGTCACGAGGGCTTGGAGTACACACTGGTGGACCTCGGCAGCACCAACGGCGTCGAGGTGAATGGCAAGCGCACAATGCGGCACCCCCTGCGTGATGGTGACCGCATCAGCCTTGGCGGCGCCGAACTCGTGGTGGAGCGCCGATGACGGCGACGGGATAGCGACGAGTCACTCGTGACCGAGACGGGGCTCATCATCGGGCAGGCCGTCTTCCTCCTGCTCCTGTTCGCCTTCATTGCCGCCGTCGTGCGAGCGTCCGTGCGCGCCCTGCGGACGGCCGAACTGGAGGTGCGCCCGCCCGATCTTGATGCCCTGCCGCCTCAGCAACCCCGTGCGCCCGCGGCCGTGTCCTCGGCGCAGACCATCGTGGGCACCGGTGCGGCGGTGCACGTGGAGGGTATGCGTCGGCCAGCGCCGGTCATTCCCGACAACGCGGGCATTGCCCGGAAGCCCGAGGTGGCACGAGCCGCAGCGGCCGCGAACCCCCACCTCGTCGTGACCAGCTCCACCAGTCTGCCGACGGGAACGCGCTATGACATGGCGGGCGGGGCCACGATCGGTCGGTCCAAGGCATCCCGCATTCCCGTGACGGATCAATTCATCTCACACACCCACGCACGCGTGTTCCGCCGCGGCCACTTCTGGTTTGTCGAGGACCTGGGGTCGCTCAACGGCACATTCATCAATGGCAAACGCATCTCAGGTGAGCAGCAACTGCACCTGCGCGATGACATCCGTGTTGGCGAGACGGTGCTGCGGTGGGAGGACTGATCATGCGCGACGACCTCGCCATGGTCGAACTCGCCTCCGCGTCCGATGTGGGACGTGTGCGTTCGGATAATCAGGACAGTGATCTGCTGGCCCCGCCGCTCATGGCGGTGGCCGATGGCATGGGCGGGCACAAGGGCGGCGGTACCGCGTCCCATATGGCCGTTGAGGCCCTGCGCGCGGTGGGCGACAGCAGTGACCCAGCGAAGCTTCTGGGGGCGCTGAAGCAGGCAAACACGGCCATCGCGGCAGCGGCTGAGGCCGACCCCGAACTCGAAGGCATGGGAACAACGGCCACAGCCGGCATCGTGGACGGTGGGGTGCTCTATTTGGTGCACGTGGGTGACTCGCGTGCCTATCTGCTGCGCGGCGGGCGCATCCTGCAGATCACCGACGACCATTCGATCGTCGGTGAGATGGTGCGGCGTGGTGCCCTGTCGCCCACCGACGCTGCGACGCACCCCGCGCGACACGTCATTACCCGAGCACTCGGCGTGGATACCGACGTGCAGGTCGACGCGCTGCGGGTGGATCTGGAGCCCGGCGACGTGGTGCTGCTGTGCACGGATGGGCTGTCGGGTCCCGTTAACGACGTGGCCATTCTCGCCGTGGTGGAGGGCGCTGCCTCATTGCCAGAAGCCGCCACCGCCCTGGTGGAATGCGCGAACGATGCCGGGGGGCCGGACAACGTGACGGTCGTGCTCGCCCGCATTGACGCCGTCACTCGGGAGGCGGCGGCCACGGGATGACGGGGCCTCTCGCATTGGTCGAGCTGGCGCGGGTCACCGACGTGGGCCGCGTGCGCGGCCACAATGAGGACCGGCATCTCGTGCGCCCGCCACTGCTGGCGGTTGCCGACGGCATGGGCGGCGCCCAAGCTGGAGAGGTGGCCGCTGGCATGGCCGTCCAGGCACTGGATGCCTTGCACGCCACGCCACGTCCAGGTGATCTGAAGCGTGCCGTGGAGCGTGCCAACACCGAGATTCGCAAGGCCGGTGCCGGTAACGCGAACCGTGCCGGAATGGGCACCACAGTGACCGCCTGCATGCTGGGCGAAGACGGTCGGCTGTTCGTGGTGCACGTCGGCGACTCGCGTGCATACCTCGTGCGCGACGGCGAACTCAAGCGGCTGACCGATGACCACTCGGTGGTGGCCGAGCTCGTTCGGGGCGGGGCGCTCACAGAGGAACAAGCCGATCATCACCCGCAGCGCAACGTCATTACCCGGGCGCTGGGCGCCCAGCGCGACCTCACGCCGGACGCCTTTCAGGTGCCCGTGCATGACGGCGACATCATTATGTTGTGTACCGACGGCGTGTCGGCGGCCATTGGCGATGCCGGTATCGCGCGTGCCCTGAGGGCTGGGCCGTCGCTTGAGGCCACCGCGCTCGCGCTGGTGGAGGCCGCAGATGCAGCGGGGGGCGACGACAATGCCACCGTCGTGCTCGCGCGCGTGGGCATTGGCGCCACTGCAGTCGTGCCCGAGCCCGTGGAGTTCGTGCCCAGCACACCCCGCATGGCCACGCTGCCACGGCCAATGGTGGCGCCCGCGCACCGCACGGGGCGTGCGCCGGACCCGGGCCGGGTGCTGGAGCGCGTGCCCGTGCCCCGCTCGAAGCTGCTGGTCATCGGCGCGGGCGTGCTGACCGTCATCGCGCTGCTGTTCGGCGCCATCGCCTGGGCCAACTCACGATCACACGTGGTGCGGGCCGATGATCAGGGCCAGGTGCGTCTGTACTCCGGGCTGCCCTACTCGGTGCTGGGAATCTCGCTCACCGACGACGGCCAGCCGTTAGGTATTACCGCGGCAGCCGTGCGCACCGGCGAGCCATCTGCGCTCGACTCGGGTGTTCAGGGAGAGGGTGAGGCCACGGCACTGGCCGCGCGCCTGATGTGGCGCTATGGCATCCCCACCCAGTGGCCCATGCCGTTGGCGCCGCCGACCACCGCCCTCACGCCCGCACCAAGGGGCAAGGCAACGGCCACCAAGCAAACCGCCGCGCAGAAGGCCGCGGCTGCCAAGGCCCGCGCCACGGCGAGGAAGCGCGGATGACCAGCCTGAGGATGCGGGAGATCTGGTTCCTGGTGCCGGCGCTGCTCATCGGGATGCTCGGTCTGGCGGCCGCCGCATCAGCACGCACCGACACCCTGCAGACAGGCCCGTGGCAGACAGCCGTCGGCGTGGCCATGGTGTTTGTGGTGATGCACGCCGTCCTGCGCCTACGCGCCCCGCTCAGCGACCCGTACCTCATACCAATCATTGCCGCGCTTACGGGCATCGGACTGGCCGAGCTGTACCGCATTGACCCCGCGCTGGCGGGCGAGCAGGCATTGTGGGTGACGCTCGGTGGCATCGCGTTCTGCGCGATTATCGTGTTCCTGCCCGACCAGCGCGTGCTTGAGCGCTACCGGTACGTCATTGGGCTCACCGCCGTGGGGCTGCTGGTGTTCACCATGGTCTTTGGCACATCAGTCAACGGCTCGCGCCTGTGGATCGAGGTGGGTGGTGGGCAGCGCGTGCAGTTGGGCGAATTGGCCAAGGTGCTCGTGGTCATCTTCCTCGCCGGGTACCTGCGCGAAAAGCGCGAGGTGCTGGCCATCCCCACAGAGCGCCGCCTGGGAATGGACCTGCCCGCGTTTCGCCACCTCGCGCCCATCCTGCTGTTCTGGGGCCTCGCGCTGCTGGTGGTGGTGTTCCTCAACGACTTCGGTACCGCCCTGCTGTTCTTCGGCGTCTTCTTGGCGATGCTGTACTTGGCCACGGGGCGTGTCTTGTATGTGGGCCTTGGCGTTGGGCTCTTCCTCGCGGGCTCAATCTTCATCTGGGCAACCGTGCCCCGGATCGGCGCGCGGGTGGGCTCCTGGCTCAACCCGTTCGACGATCCCCAAGGCAACGGGTACCAGATGGTGCAGTCCCTCTACGCACTCGCGGATGGTGGCGTGGTGGGACCCGGATTCGGCCGCGCGCTTTTGGTGACACCCGACGGCACCCCGCGCATTCCGGAACTGCAGACCGACTTCATCTTCAGCGCGGTCGCGAACGACCTTGGATACGTGGGATCCATCGGACTCATGCTTCTCTTCATCCTGTTCATGGCACGGGGATTCGCAATCGCGACCGCCGCACGTGATGGCTTCAGCAAACTTCTGGCGGGCGGCCTCACCGCAGTCGTCGGACTGCAAGCATTCATCATCATCGGCGGGATCGTCCGCCTCGTGCCGCTGACCGGCGTCACACTTCCCTTCATCTCGTACGGCGGATCGAGTGTGGTGGTTAACTTCGGAATTGCAGCACTCCTCCTGATTATCAGTCAGCGATCGCGCCAGGGGCTATTGGACGCCGTGCGCGGGGCCCCCGCCACGTGAACCGGTCCATCAAGATGCTGTATCTCGCCCTCGCGGCCGGTTTCGGCCTGCTGGTGATGATGTTGGGCTACTGGCAGGTGGTGGCCGCAGGCGGGCTGAACGAGCGCGCCGACAACCCGTATGACTTCGAGCAGCAGCGTCTGGTGGATCGCGGGCGCATTATCTCTGCCGACAAGGTCGTGATGGCCGAGAGCGTCGCGTACCGCCAGCGGGGTAAGAAATACTTCAAGCGGTACTACCCGCAGGGTGCACTGGCGGCGCAGGTGGTGGGCTATGCGACACCACAGCAGGGTTCCACGGGGCTGGAATCGCAGTACAACCAGTATCTGGCGGGCAGCTATGGCGCCGGGGCGATCCTCGAAAAGTTGCGTGCGCCCCAGAAGCAGGGCGCCGATATCCGCCTGACCCTCGACACCCGGGTTCAGAAGACCGCGGAGGTGCTGCTCAAGGGCAAGCGCGGCGCGGTGGTGGCTATTGACCCGCAGACCGGTCAGGTGCTTGCGCTGGCATCATCCCCCGGGTTCGACCTCAACCAGGTGGCCTCCGACTTCGCGAGCGTCCGCAAGCAGTCCGGGGGTCCGCTCGTGAACCGGGCGACGCAGGGCCGATACCCCCCTGGGTCAACGTTCAAGGTGGTCACCGTCACCAGCGCGCTCAGCAGCGGGAAGTGGACACCGAGTTCGACCTTCAACGATACGGGGACGTTTGTGGTGCACGGCCAGACGATCAGGAACAACCAGCGCGTGAAGTTCGGTATCAATACGCTTACCGATGCCCTGACATTCTCGATCAACACCACGTTCGCGCGCGTAGGAACCGAACTCGGCGCGGCGCGGCTGGGCAGCACCATGACGAATTTCTGGTTCGGCCAGCCTATCCCGATTGATCTTCCATCAAGCGAGGTCACCGTCTCCGGCCGGTACCGTGCTGGGAAGTTGCTGTCGAACACCCAGCGGAATGAGGATGTTGCGCGTATCGCGATCGGTCAGGAGAATCTGCAGGTGAGCCCGCTCCAGATGGCGATGGTGGCCGCCGCCACGGCTAATGGCGGCCGCCTGATGCGCCCGTACTTGGTGGAGCGGGTCATCACGCCCGACGGCGTGGTGGTACGCCAACAGCAGCCCGAGGAACTCGGATCGGTGGCCAGCGCCTATGTCTCGTCCGAGGTGGGGCGCATGATGCAAAACGTGGTGCGCGAAGGAACGGCTGCAAAGTCGGGGTTGTCGGGTCTCTCGGTGGCCGGTAAGACGGGTACTGCGGAAACCGGTAGCCGCAGTGGCAACGACGTTTGGTTTATCGGCTACGCCCCCGCGGACGACCCCAAGGTGGCCGTGGCCGTCGTCATCGAGGACTCGTCGGGCACGGGTGGCACGGTGGCCGCTCCCATCGCCGGCGAAGTGATCCGCACGGCGCTTCGCGCCGGGCCCGTACAGGGAGACCCCCAGCCATGAGCATCGGACCCGGAAGCGAGGTGGGCGACCGCTACGAGTTGGGACACCAGCTCGGCAGTGGCGGCATGGCCACGGTGTACCTCGCGTATGACACGGTGCTCGACCGCGAGGTCGCCGTGAAGGTGCTGTCGGACCGTTTCGCGCAGGATCCTGCGTTCGTCGAGCGGTTTCGCCGTGAGGCATCCGCTGCTGCAGGCCTCAACCACCCCAACATCGTCGCGGTGTACGACCGCGGCGAGGCCGAGGGTACGTACTACATCGTCATGGAATACCTGTCGGGGCCCGACCTGAAGAAGGTCATCCGCGCGCAGGGGCCGCTGGAGCCCGCCATTGCAGTTAACAATGCGCTGCAGATCCTGTCGGCGCTGAGCGCCGCACATGCCGCGGGCATTGTGCACCGCGACATCAAGCCGCAGAACGTGATGGTGGGCGAGGACGGGCGCCTGCGCGTGGCCGACTTCGGCATCGCACGCGCCGGCGCGGACCAGCAGATGACCGAGGCCGGGTCCGTCATCGGCACGGCGCAGTACCTGTCGCCCGAGCAGGCGCAGGGCGAGGAGACCACGGCCGCGAGCGACACCTACGCCGTGGGCATCGTGCTGTACGAGATGATCACCGGCCGGGTGCCCTTCGACGGCGATCGCCCCGTGGCCGTGGCGATGAAACAGATCAACGAGCCACCCATCCCGCCTCGCGTATTTGAGTCGGGCATCCCGCAGGATCTTGATGCGGTGGTGATGAAGTCACTCTCGAAGCGTCCGGAGGACCGCTTCGAGACGGCCGAGGACTTCACCGCGTCGCTGCTTGAGGTGCGCGCGGGGATGTCGGGCGGCCAGCAGTCAACACTCATCCTCACGGCCCCCACCGCTGTGGTAGGGGCTGCTGCTGCTGCAACAGGAGAGACTCAGGCGATGTCAGCGAACGGTCGTGGTGGCAAGAACAGCGGTGGCGGCCGTGGCCGTCGTGCACCCCAAAAGCGAAATAATCGTCCCGCGATGTGGGGCATCGTTGCGGTGCTGATCGCGGCGCTGGCGGTGGCGCTGGCTCTGGCCCTGACCAGTGGTGGCGGCAACACCATCCCGATTCCCGACGTGGCCGGGCTCGACGTGCCGGCGGCCACCAAGCAGATCGCCGACGTGGGCCTCACATCCACGCAGCGCCAGCAGGCCAGCGACACCGTTGCCGCCGGCGTGGTGGTTGGCACCAACCCCTCCGCGGGAACCGACGTGGCCATGGAGTCCACCGTCGCCATCCTCGTGTCAACGGGCCCCGTCGAGGTGACCGTGCCCAGCGTGCTCAACATGACGGTGGAGGCGGGCACAGCGGCCCTCGAGAAGGTGGGGTTGCAGGTGACCACCGTCGAGGTGGACAGCCCCAAGCCCGTGGGTACCGTGGTGAAGCAGAACCCGAAGCCAGGGATTGCCGCCAAGAGTGGCGACACCGTAACCCTGAGTGTGAGCAAAGGCACCACCAAGGTGAGCGTGCCTAACGTGACGGGTAGCGACGTGAGCACGGCCAAGGCCGACATCGTGCAGGCGGGGCTGGTCGTCGGCAGCGTCAGCGAGGACGACGGCACGTCGGGCCAGTCGCCTGGCACCGTGGTGTCGCAGGATCCCAGCGGGGGCTCGTCAGTCGCCAATGGCTCATCGGTCAGCCTCATCGTCGCCGCCCAGTCGTCGGGTCAGGATGTTCCCGACGTCACCGGGTCCGACGCCAGCACTGCTCGCAGCAAGCTCGAGAGCCTCGGCTTCACCGTGGTGAGTTCTGGCGCCGAGTCGACCCAGCCTGAGGGCACGGTCATTGACCAGACCCCGCAGCCGGGCACCACACTCCCGTCGGGCGACACCGTGACCATCATCGTGTCCTACCCGGCATCGGGTGGCGACACCACCACCAAGAGCGGCGGCGGATCACAGCCCCCGGCACCGACCGGTGGCACCGGGGCAGGCGGGTCGTCCGGCGGCGGCGGATCACAGCCCCCGGCGCCCACCGGATGAGGATCGCCGTCCTCGGGGGCGGCCGCAGTAGCGAGCACGATGTGAGCATCGCATCGGCCGCATCCGTGGCCGATGCGATTGACACCAGCAGGCACGATGTCATCCGGATCACCATCGCTCGCGATGGCGTGTGGACTCGCGACGGCCAGCCAGTGGCGCTGGTGCCAGCACCGGGTGACGTCGCCCGCCTGATCTCGCTGGAGGGCACAGATGCCGCCGAGATTGATCTGGTGTTCCCCGTGCTGCACGGACCGTGGGGCGAGGACGGCACCGTGCAGGGCCTGTGCGAAACGGTCGGCGTTCCATATGTGGGTGCCGATGTCGCCGCGTCGGCCACCGGCATGGACAAGGCGATGTTCCACGTGCTTGCCACGGCCGCAGGCATCGCACGGGTCGAGACCGTCGTCATCCGCCACGCGGAGTGGCTGGGCGACCCGACCGACGTGCGCGCCCGCGTTGAGCAGACGTGTGGGTATCCCGCGTTCGCCAAGCCTGCGCGCCTCGGGTCAAGCTTCGGCATCAGCCCTGTTCCCACGCCCGACGATCTGGACGCCGCGCTCGATCTGGCCTTCGCGCACGACGACAAGGCGCTGGTGGAGCGCCGTGCGATGGGTCGCGAGGTCGAGGTGGGCCTGCTGGGCAACGACAACCCGCACGCCTCCCCGCTGGGCGAGATCCACCATGAGGCTGATTGGTACGACCACGATGCCAAGTACCAGCCCGGCGGCATGCGGCTCGAGGTGCCTGCCGATGTTCCCGCCGAGGTGCAGGATCGCGCCCGGGCGCTGGCCGTGGAGGCGTGGAATGCCATTGGCTGCACCGGCCTCGCCCGCGTGGACTTCTTCCTCGAGGGCGACAAGTTGTATGTGAGCGAGATCAACACCATCCCGGGTTTCACATCCACCTCGGTATGGGGACGCCTCATGGCCGGTGACGGCTTCGAGTACCCGGATCTGGTGCAACGCCTCATTGACCTCGCCATTGACCGCTACGCGGCAAAGGCCACCTACCGAGGCTGAGAATGATTGTCGGCGTGGTGGCGGACACGCACGTCGGTGAGGTCATCGACGTGCTGCCGCAGGCGGTGCTCGACGCGCTCGACGGTAGCGACCTCATCCTGCACGCAGGGGATTTGTCGGATGGCTCGGTGATCCCCGTGCTCGAGCAGATCGCGCCGGTTGTTGCCGTACGGGGCGATCACGACCTGCCTGATGCTCCCCGCCTTCCGTTCCGTGCTGTCGTACACGTGGGCGGCCGCCGCATCGGCCTGATTCATGGCAAGCGCAGGTCTACCGATGCCCTCGTCGTCGCTGCCCACGCCGCGGCTGGACGTCGGATTGCGTGGGATGCCGGGCGCGCCCGCGCGATGGCCCGGGCATTTCGCGATGTCGACGTCGTGGTGTTTGGCCACTGGCATGAGGCACTGATCACCACTGTTGGCGGCGTGCTGGTGGTCAACCCAGGCGCGGTGTGCCCATGGGGAACGTTGGAGGGCGGACGCGAGCCGAGACCGGGCTCCGCGGGCATCGCCGATCGCCTGGTGCGCCGGTACCGCCGCCAACTGGGCGAGGACGCGATGCGCGCGTCAGTGGCGCGTCTCGATGTGACCGCGGATGGAACCACCGCCGAGATCATCCGCATCGCCAGCCCCTGACAGTAACGACGAATAGATGACAACGGCACCCCACGGGGACAGACCCCGGGTGGGGACAGACCCCGGGTGGGGACAGACCCTGTCACACCGTCACAAGAACCACCTGCTCAGAGGTAGGTGGGGTGACACCGGCGGCTAGGAGGGTCTTCTCGCTCTTGGGTGAGCCCGGTCGAAGTCATCTTTCAGGTGGGTGGCCGTGATGTGGGTGTACACCTCGGTCGTGACGGGGCTTGCGTGGCCAAGGTGGGCCTGCACGTAGCGGATGTCCACACCCGCCTGTACCAGGTGGGTGCCACACGAGTGGCGCAGTGCGTGCGGGAACACACGTACGCCTTCCGCGACGAGGCCCGCCCTGTTGGCCGCTCGGTTGACCTCGCGCCAGACGTCGGAGCGACCAATGCGGCGGCCATGAGCGCCCAGAAATACCGCGTCGGCATCGCGGTGCTTCTGCTGCTCTGGGCGCGCGGTTACGTCGTGCGCGCGCAAGTCGGGGCGGGCGGTCGCGAGATATCGGGTGAGCACTTCGCGCGCGACCACGGGCACGGCCACGGCGCGGTACTTGTCGCCCTTCCCGAGCACCACCACGTACGGGTCGTCGGGGTCATCCAGATGCAGTGCCGACATGTCGAGCCCCGCAGCCTCGGTGGCACGCACGCCGCAGCCGTAGAGCAACTCGATGAGCGCATGTGTGCGCAAGCCCAGTGGCCCGGGCATCTCGGCGGATGCGTCGCACAGGCGTCGCATCTGCGCCGGCGTGAGGGCGACGGCCTCACGCGCCAGACGCTCCTGAGTACGGGCTGCCGCCGCAGGTGGGCGGAGATCCTGCACCGGATTGGGCAGGTTCAGCGAACGCGACCACCACCGGCAGAAGGCCCGTACGGCCGCCACGCGACGTGCGCGGCTGCTCTGCCGACCGTCGAGCGCGTCGCGCCACTGCTGCCACCAGTCGGGGGGGATGGCCGCCAACTGCTGGGCCGCAGAGCGTGCCACGGGATCGTGCTCGACGCCGAACGAGGGGCCGGCATCGCCGTCAGTATCCACCCCGAGTGCCACCCCAAGGATGAGTAGGTCACGGGCATACGCGGCACGCGTGTTGGCGCTGCCACGCGTGGCCAGAAAGGCCGTGGCGAGCGCGCGATACCCCTTCGGGTCTACCTGCGGGTCTACCTGCGGGTCTACCTGCGTATTCATCCGCGTGGGTGTGCCTTCCTCAGGGTCTCCTGCAGTGCGCGAGTGGTCACCCCGGTGTACCGCTCGGTGGTGGCGATGCTCGAGTGGCCCAGGAATTCCTGCACCACCCGCAGGTGCGCCCCGCCTTCGCCCCCTGGTCCCTCCAGCAGGTGCGTGGCCGCCGCATGACGCAGCAGGTGCGGCCCGCCGCTTCGACCCATCGCGGCCAGGGCACGATTGACGGTGCGGTACACGGTGGCGCCATCCAGCCGACCGCCGGTACGTGACAAGAACACCCGGGCGCGCGTGGCGGCGGTGAGCCCCGAGACGGCCGCGAGGCGCGGGCGCCCCTCATTCAGCCAGGCACGCAGGGCGTCCACGCACGGCTCGGTCATGGGAACGGTGCGCGAGTAGCCGCCCTTGCCCACCACCGACAGCACCTCGTTCTCGAAGTCGAGCGACGACAGCACGAGGTCACATACCTCCTGGCGTCTCAGCCCACTGCCATACAGCACCTCGATGATCGCCCAGTCACGAATGGCCAGCGCGCGTGTTGCGGAGCGCACCGGTGACGCATCCACCGCCAGCCCGGCATGATCGGCCAATGCCGCAGCATCGTCCTGCGACAAGCGCGGAACGGGCGCGCGCTGCAGCCGGGGGGCGTCAATGAGGTCGGCTGGCGATCGCCCGCGGTCGAACATGGGCGCGAGCCACTCGCGCAGCGCGGTGAGGGCACGACGCCGCGTGGCTGGCGCCCATCCGATCTCACGCAGCGCGGCTTCCACCATTGATGGCGTGATGTCGTGGGGGCTGCCCACGCCGCGCTCGGCGAGCCATGTGGCCACGCGCCGACAATCACGTACGTATCCCGTCCGTGAGGCCGGTGCCAGAGCGCGGGCGCGCGACCCCTGCCGAGACAGGCGCTCGTCGAACTCGCGCAGGGAGCGCTCCCATACGACCGGAAGGTCCACGGGTACGAGGTTCGCCGTGGCGCCGGGACGCCCTTTCGCCGTTCTCTCCACACACGTTGTGAGCACGGCTGCTCAGCATCCGTGGGCGTTCATAACGTGCGTGGGTCCTACCTCGATCCCGGGGTGCCCTGCAGCGAGGCCTCGGCCACGTATGCCCGATACCCGGACCCCTCCGCGTTGGGCGGCAGCGCGGTGATCCACAGCGTGTAGACGTCAGATGACGCACCCGCTTCGAGGGCGACCGACTGCTGGCCGTTCTCGAATGTACCCGTCCCCACCACCCGCGCATCGGCCCCCGGCGCGCTGGCGAGCACCTGGAACGTGCCGCCGGTGCCCTTGGTGACCAAATCCATGCGGCCCGCCACTGCCGGCTGCTGCAGGGTGAACTGCAGACCCACGCCCTGCTTGCCCACCCCACCGAAATCCGGTGTGGCGTAGCGCTCGGTGCGCCAACCGGTCGCCTTGTTGGCGTCGTAGGCAAGGGGTACCTCGTCGGGCATCTCCCGACCATCGCCTTCGGGGTCCACGTCGTGCACTGATGCGAGCTGCAGCGGGCGGAGATCCCCTGCGGGTATGGGCGTCTGGCCGCCGACCGGTGCCTTCGTGCCCGGACCTGCCCGCTGGGAGACGCGATCGCCGGTGGTGCTTCCCTGCCCACGCCACACGATGGAGGCAGCCACACCGACGAGGGAGAGCATGAGCAGTGCGGCGAGCAGTGCGGGGGCACGTCGGCGCGGCGATGCGCTGTGAGACTCCGCCCGCAACACGTGGATCTCTGGTTCGGGTTCCACCGTGGGGGCAACCACGCCCGCCGATGGAGGAGGCGTGTCGGGTGGTGATATCAGCACCTGGCGCACGCTCGTTGCCCCAGCGTCGTCCTCGGCTGGCGGTGCCGACGTCATCACCGCCAGCGACCCGGTCACCTCCTCTGCGTCGACGTCAGACGTGACGACAGCCAGGGCGCCCGTGGCATCCTGCGGAGAGTCAAGTAGCGCATCCGACATCTCGAGGGCTGACCCGAAGCGGTCCGAGGGGTCCTTGGCGCAGGCCCTCAGGGTGGCTGCCGCCAGATACGGCGGCGTGGAGGGGGCCACCGTACGTGGATCAGGCAGCGGATCGCGCACCTGCCGCTGTGCCACGCCTATGGGCGTGTCGGCGGGAAACGGCAACTCGCCCGTAAGGCACTCGTACAGCACGATGCCGAGGGAGTAGATGTCCGTGCGGCCGTCCACGCCAAGGCCGCGGGCCTGTTCCGGCGCGAGGTAATCACTGGTGCCGAGTACCGTGCCAGTTCGGGTGAGGCCGCCCTGGTCGGCATCGAGCAGCCGGGCGATGCCGAAGTCAGTGAGTTTGGCCACCCCGTCATCCGTGACCATCACATTGTGGCTCTTGATGTCGCGGTGGATCACGCCACAGCGATGCGCCAACTCAAGCCCACGCGCCACCTGACTCACGACCGACGCCGCCATGTCCGGCGGCAAGGGCCCACGCGCACGGATCAGCGCCTTCAGATTGGTGCCCTCCACCAACTCGAACACGATGTACGGACCCTCGTCGTCGGTGCCCTCGTCGAACAGCCGGACGATGGCGGGGTGCGAGAGCCGCGACACCGCCTGTGCCTCGCGCCGGAAACGCTCGATCAGGTCGGGGTCGTCTTGTACCCGGGCGTGCATGCGTTTGAGGGCCACGTCCCGATCGGTGACCTCATCGCGTGCGCGCCATACCGTCGCCATGCCGCCGCTGCCCACGGAGCCGATCAGCCGGTAACGACCGGAAACGAGGTCGCCGGCTGCGCTCATCGCAGGGAAGTCATCGTGCGCACGCCCCCACGCTAGAGGGAGCGGCCGACGACCCTGCGCCGGTGGGGTGTCCCACATGCGCTCGTACGGCAATCTCGCACTGGTACCGTGGCCCCGTGGCGACGCATACCGTGCTCATCGTCGAGGACGACTCGGCGATCTCCGACGCACTCGCCTACCACCTCAGTCGCGCGGGCTACCGCACGCTGCAGGCGGCTGATGGCGGCACGGGCCTCAGGCTCTTCCGTCGCGAGCGGCCCGATCTGGTCATCCTCGACCTGATGCTGCCTCAAGTGGATGGCTGGCGCTTTACCGAGAACGTCCGCGGTGAGGATCCCGACGTGCCCCTGATCATGTGCAGCGCCCGTACCAGCGAGCACGACCGGGTGCATGGGCTGGAAATCGGCGCGGATGACTACGTCACCAAGCCCTTCTCGATGAAGGAGATGGTGGCTCGCGTCTCCGCACACCTCAGGCGCCGCGACACGGAGCGGGCACGTGGCGCCGCCGGCACCATCGAGGCCGAGGGCCTCGTGATCAACCCCGAGCAGATGCAGGCATTCGCCGGCGGGGAGAGCGTGCTTCTCACCCACCGCGAATTTCAAGTGCTGTTGGTGTTGGCGAACGCCGCCGGTAAGCCCTTGGCGCGCAACAAGATCTACCGTGAGGCTTGGGGCTACGAGATGATGGCTGGGGACCGCTCGGTGGACGTGTTCGTGCGCAAGGTCCGACAGAAATTGAAAGCGGCGATCCCCGACACCGACTTCGTCATCACGCACTACGGCGTGGGCTACCGATTCGACCCCCGGGGATCCGAAGACGCCCCACGGGGTGGACTCGGCGCGAGCGATCCCCGTTGATCTGTTGAAGCCCAGCCGTGATAAATCTGGTGCAACCACAGGAGAGAACAGCATGAGCGATGCCAAGTGCCCAATTGCGGGCGAGGGTCAGGGACACACGGCGAGGGGCGCGTCGAGCCAGGACTGGTGGCCGAACCAGCTCGACCTGAGCATCCTCAACCAGAACCCACCGGCGGCAGACCCCATGGGGGCTGACTTCGACTATGCCGCCGAGTTCGCGACCCTCGACCTCGATGCTCTCAGGTATGACATCACCGAGGTGATGACAACGTCGCAGGAGTGGTGGCCGGCCGACTATGGCCACTACGGACCGTTCTTTATCCGCATGGCTTGGCACAGTGCTGGCACCTACCGCATCGGCGACGGCCGGGGTGGAGCGGGCACCGGCACCCAGCGCTTCGCGCCGCTCAACGGCTGGCCCGACAACGTAAACCTCGATAAGGCGCGCGGGCTGCTGTGGCCCATCAAGCAGAAATACGGCCAGAAGATCTCCTGGGCTGACCTGATGATATTCGCCGGCACCTGCGCACTCGATTCGATGGGCCTGAAGACCTTCGGCTTCGCGGGCGGTCGCGAGGACGTGTGGGAGCCAGAAACGGATATCAACTGGGGCCCAGAGACCGAGTGGCTCGGCGATCAGCGCTACACCGGCGATCGGGATCTTGAGAACCCCCTTGCCGCCGTGCAGATGGGGCTCATCTACGTGAACCCGGAGGGCCCGAACGGCAGGCCCGACCCCCTCGCCTCAGCGGTGGACATTCGCGAGACCTTCCGTCGCATGGCGATGGATGACACGGAGACCGTCGCCCTCATCGCCGGTGGGCATGCCTTTGGCAAGTCACACGGTGCCGCCAACCCCGACGAGTACGTGGGGGCCGCACCTGAGGGGGCCCCCATCCAGCAGCAGGGCCTCGGATGGAAGAACACCTTCGGCACGGGGAGTGGCGAGGACACCATCAGTAACGGGATCGAGGGTGCGTGGACCACCACCCCCACACAGTGGGATAACGCCTATCTCGAGATCCTCTTCGGCTACGAGTGGGAGCTGACGAAGAGCCCCGCGGGTGCCCAGCAGTGGACCCCCACGGATACCTCAGCCATGGGCACGGTGCCCGACGCGCACAACCCCGCGAAGTCGCACGCTCCGATGATGTGTACCACCGACCTCGCGCTTCGCATGGACCCGGCATACGAGAAGATCTCCCGGCGGTTCCTCGCGCACCCCGAGGAACTGGCCGACGCCTTCGCGCGTGCCTGGTACAAGTTGACCCACCGCGACATGGGCCCGCGTGCGCGGTACCTCGGACCGCTGGTTCCCGTCGAGGCACAGTTGTGGCAGGACCCAGTCCCCGCAGTGGATCACGCCCTCGTCAACGCGAACGACATTGCCACCCTCAAGGCGACGATCCTCGCCTCCGGCCTGTCCGTAGCGCAGCTGGTCGCCACCGCGTGGGGCTCGGCGTCAACGTTCCGCGGCAGTGACAAGCGCGGTGGAGCCAACGGGGCGCGCATTCGCCTTGCCCCGCAGAAGGACTGGGCCGCCAATAACCCGGCTGAACTGGCGACGGTGCTGCAGGTACTCGAAGGCATCCAGACAGATTTCAATGGCGCGCAGGGTGGCGACACGCGAGTGTCGCTCGCGGACCTCATCGTGCTGGGCGGCAGCGCCGCCATCGAGCAGGCAGCAACGAAGGCCGGACACGACGTCCAGGTCCCCTTCATACCGGGTCGCACCGACGCCTCGCAGGATCAGACCGACGTGGACTCGTTCGCCGTGCTCGAGCCAACGGTAGATGGGTTCCGCAACTACGTGGCCCCCGGCCAGAAGTGCCCGGCGGAGTACCGGATGCTCGACCAGACGAGTCTGCTCACCCTCACCGCACCCGAGATGACCGTGCTCGTGGGCGGCATGCGCGTTCTGGGTGCGAATGCCGGGCAGTCCGCGGTGGGCGTGCTCACCGATCGGCCGCAGACGTTGACCAACGACTTCTTCGTCAACCTGCTGGATATCGGCACCGAGTGGACGGCAACGTCCGATGCCGAGACCACCTTCGAGGGCCGTGATCGGAAGACCGGCACCACGAAATGGACCGCCAGCCGTGTGGACCTCGTCTTCGGTGCCAACTCGCAATTGCGGGCGCTGGCGGAGGTCTACGCATGCGACGGGGCCGGGCCGAAGTTCGTGCACGACTTCGTTGCCGTCTGGGTCAAGGTGATGAACCTCGACCGATTCGACCTCGCGTGACGTGCCGACAGGATGGCCGTTGAGACGAACGGTGTCTCTCCGCTAACCTCCCGCGGCCCCTGGCGGGGTGCCCGAGCGGTCAAAGGGAGCGGTCTGTAAAACCGCCGGCTCTGCCTACGAAGGTTCGAACCCTTCTCCCGCCATACACACCGAAGCCCCGTGCGTTTGCGCGGGGCTTCGGTGTTGTGGGGCCTATTCGCCGCCCGCGATGCGGGTGATGACCAACTTGGAGTAGGTCATCTCCATGGCCGCAGCAGCCGGGCCCTCACGTGCCTCGCCCGCGCCCCGGCGCCCGCCGTAGGGCTGGTGATCGGCACGGAAGGTGGGGGTCTCGTTGATGATCACTGCGCCAAAGTCGAGGCGCGCCGCCCAGCCCAGCGCACGATCCACCCGCGCGGTGAAGATACCGGCCTGAAGCGCCACTGGGCTCGCGTTGGCCATGGCGATGGCATCGTCAATGCGGTCGTACACGGCAATCCCCACGACGGGTCCGAAGATCTCGTCGGTCATCACCCTCGTGCTGGGCGCCACGCCATCCAGCACCGTGGGGGCCACCATGGTCGGCCCACCGGCCAGGTGGCCGCCACACAGCACCCGTGCCCCCGTGTCGCGCGCCTCGTCCACCCACGCGAGAATGCGCTCGGCCGCTTCGTGGTCAATCACCGGTCCCACGTCGGTGGCATCGTCCAGCGGGTCACCCACCACCAGCGCATCCACCCGGGGCAGCAAGTGCTCGACGAAGGCGTCGTGCACATCGCGATGTGTGAGCACCCGCTGCACGGAGATGCACGACTGACCGGCGTGCGTGAATGCGCTGGCAGCGACCTGCTCGGCTGCTCTGGCCACGTCAGCATCGCGATGCACGATGACCGGCGTGGCACTTCCCAGTTCGAGCGCTACCGGGATATCCGCGCGCTGCGCCTTGATTGCCCAGCCCACCACACCGCTGCCCGTGAAGGAAATCATCCCGATGCGGGGGTCGGCCACCAGGGCCTCTCCTGTGGCGCGGTCGCCCATCACCGTGCACAGCATGTCCCCCGGCAGGCCGGCTTCCCACAGAATGGCCGCCAGTGCCAGACCCGACAGCGGCGCCCGCCCCGCGGGCTTCAGCACCACCGGTGCGCCCACGGCCACGGCCGGGCCCAACTTGTGGGCCACCAGATTGAGCGGGAAGTTGAACGGGGTAATGGCTGCGATGACCCCATGGGGCTGACGCATGGTCATGCCGACGAGGCCCGCACCGGCATCGCTCGCGTCCATGGGGATGACCTCGCCTGCCATGGTCCGTGCCACCGCGGCACAGAACGCCAAGGTTTCCACACACCGGGACACCTCCCCACGGGCCTGTGCCATGGGCTTTCCGGCCTCCGCAGCAATAATTCGGGCCAGTACGTCGGCGCGCTCACGCACCAGCGCCGATGCCCGATCGAGGATGCGTGCGCGCTCGGCAGGCAGCGGTGCGGCGCCAAGGGCACCAACGGCCACCGCGACGGCCCGGGCAACGGCCTCGGGGCCGTGCTCGTCCACCACCCCCACCGCGTACCCGTCGTAGGGCGAGACGACCACGCGCTCAGCCGTGGCGGGCAGTACCTGGCCCGCCGCCATTCCCCGCACGGGGATCCACTCGGGTATTTCGACGGGCGTCATTGGGGGGCAGGCTACTGCCGCGCGCGCACCGACTCCCTCGCGTGCTGCCGCCGCTTGCCGAAGACCTCGCACCGCACCCCGTCGTCATTGAGGTCTGGCACGAGGCTCACGACGGATTGCATGGCTGCGTCCTGACCTAAGCGAAACGACGACGTCCGGTCAGCAATTCGACGGGCACCGTAGTTTCCCGCATCGCGATGCAGTGGGTCCCCCGATTTCCGACCGGGGCGCCTCTCCACACGGTGGCAGCCATGATGACCTCTCTTGGCAAGGGTATTGCCACCGGATATCTGATCTTCGTGGTGCTCGGTGCGGTGATGATTGCCGGCATGGCGCTGGCCCCTGGCGTGATGCTGCCCGCCTTGTAGTCTCACCCCCACGCCATGGGCGGTGGTCAAGGGAAGCCGGTGTGATTCCGGCGCGGTCCCGCCACTGTAACCGCGAGCGTTATTGCACGGCGAATGCCAGCCACTGGGATATCAGTAAGGCGCGATGACGTGATGACCGGAAGTCAGGAGACCTGCCTCCGCCCTCGGCACCAACGACCTTCGGCGAAGAGGTGACGGTGCATCGAGATCCCCACCGGACCCACATGACAGCCCCTCGGGACCGCCTCAGCGGAACCGTTGCCCGCGTGCGCGGGTTGGCGTTTGCCTACGGCGGATCTGACCGCCCGGCCCTTCGGGGGGTTGACCTCACCGTGCGTAGCGGCGAGGTGCTGGTGCTCGAGGGCCCCTCGGGCGGGGGCAAGTCAACTCTGCTGCGTGCGCTGGCTGGGCTGGTGCCCGACTTCCACGGGGGTACGGTGTCGGGGTCGGTCGAGGTGGATGGACACGACGCGCTCGCATCGGCCCCGGCGGCCATGGGCGATGCCGTGGGCATTGTGTTTCAGGACCCCGAGTCACAGGCCGTTCTTGGCACCGTGGACCGCGACGTGGCCTTCGGCCCTCAGAACGCCGGGCTACCCGCCAAAGAGATCGTGCGCCGCGTGCATCAGGCGTTGGATGACGCCGGGGCCCTGCATCTGATGGGCCGCTGCATTGACACCCTCAGCTCCGGTGAGCGCCAGCGCGTGGCCATCGCCGGCGTGCTGGCGCGCGAGCCCCGGCTGCTGCTGCTTGACGAGCCGACCTCGCAACTCGACCACGATGCCGCCAGCGCTCTCGCCCAGACGCTTCGCCGTTTGGCAGATCGCGGCACCGCGGTGGTGATCGCCGAGCACCGTGGCGAACGCGTGCGGCCCATTGCCGATCGCGTGCTGGCCATCACCGACGGCATGGTGGGCGCCGCCGCCGCTTTGGACGCACTGCCGGTGGTGCCCGTGCCCGCCCGCGAGGTGTCCGGCGCGCCCGCCGCGCGCATTGTCGAGGTGGACGCCGGCCACGGGGTGCGCCGCGTCATGACCGCGGCATCACTGGCACTGGTGGGCGGTCGGGTTACCGCGCTGGTGGGTCCCAACGGCAGCGGTAAAACTACGCTGCTGCGCGTGCTGGCTGGCCTGCATTGCCCCGATGCCGGCATGGTGATGATCGGCATCGACGACGTGTCCTTGCTGCCGCCAGAACTGCGCTTCCCCCGGCTGGGGATGGTGCCCCAAGACCCGGGCCGCCACCTGCTCACCGAGACCGTCGCGGATGAGATCGGGGTGGCCCTTACCTCGTTGGGAATCCACGGCCCTGACCGCGACACCCGCATCCTGACCGCGGCCGCCGACATGGGCTTGGACCAGATGCTCGATCGCCACCCCCTCGACCTGAGCGTGGGCGAGCGGGAACGCGTGGCGCTGGCATCAATCCTGGTGGCCCGCCCCCGAGTACTGGTGCTCGACGAGCCAACCCGCGGCATGGACCCGGCCCGCAAGCGCGATCTGGTCCGGGTCATCCGCGCGCGCGCGGATGACGGTGTGGCCGTGTTGGTGGCCACGCACGACGGCCCGTTCGCGATGGCCGCTGCCGACGAGGTGCTGGTGATGCGCATGAGTGGCCCGGTGCCCGGGGAGTTGCCGTCGGCTGCGCCCATGGCCGCATGAGCGCCGCATCTATTGTCGTTCTGTCGGCCTTAGCCCTGCTGCTCGTGGGTTGGGCGGCATGGGAGCGCGGGCCCGGCGGTCCGAAGATGGTGGCCCTGACCGCCACGTTGGGAGCGGCCACCGCGGCCGGGCGCGTGTTGTTCGCCGCGGTCCCATCGGTGAAGCCCGTCACCACCATGTGTCTTGTGGTGGGCGCAGCCCTCGGCGCCCGGGCGGGCATGGCAGTGGGGGCGCTTGCGGCACTTATCTCCAACGCCTTCCTCGGCCAGGGGCCCTGGACCCCGGGCCAGATGCTGCTGTGGGGTGCCGTGGGTGCCAGCGGCGCGCTGTTCCGTCCGGCTACGCGCACCCGCCTTGGCCTCGCCACCATCGCCGGTCTGTGGGGGTTCGCGTTCGGATGGGCCATGAACCTGTGGTTTCTGGCCACCTTCGGCCCCGAGGTCTCATGGGTCGCGTTCATCACCCTCTGTGTGGCCAGCGTCTGGTTCGACACCGCCGCGGCGGTGGGCAACGTGATCTTCGCCCTTGTCATCGGCCCAGCACTCTTTCGCCTCTTGGCGAGATACGCGGCGAGGGTGAAGGTGAGCACCGGAGTGGTGCCGGGCGCCGGATAGGATGCGCGGATCAGCTACCACCCCCACCACATGCCCCACATGCCCCACCTGCTTATCCCAGAGGATGTGCCCACGTTTGGGGACGAGATGGAGGGGTGGCTGAAAGGGGAGGATGTGTCGCTGGCCTCCCTTCTGCACTTCTTTGGCCGCCGGTCATTCGCGCTGGCCTTCGTCATTCTCATGGCCCCGTCGGCCCTGCCGATCCCCACGGGTGGCGTCACCCATGTGCTCGAGTTCATCGCGCTGGTGTTCGCGGTGCAGTTGCTGGTGGGTCGTCAGGACCTGTGGATACCGCATCGCTGGCACCACCGGTCGGTGGTGGGCGACGGCAACGGGCGACTCGTGCACGGACTCCTGCGCTTCATCCGATGGTGCGAACGTTGGGCGCGTCCACGCGGCACCTTCCTCTTCGGCCACCGCGCGGGCAACGTTGTGTTCGGGCTCCTCGTGTTGCTCGGCGCCGTCGGTGCCTTACTCGCCCCACCGTTCACCGGGCTTGACACGCTGCCCTCGCTCGGCGTGGTGATCCTCTCTCTGGGTGTGCTGTTCCGCGATGTGGTCATCGCGACGCTGGGCATCGTCGTGATAGCCGTCGGCATCACCATTGAGATCATGCTGGGCGCGGCACTGATCAACGTCGCCACGTCGTTCTGGCCCTTCTGACCCGACCGTAGTTTGTGCCCTATGAGTCCCGGAGCTCCCGTGCACGGTCGCGCAGGGCCGCGTGGGCCCTCACGGCCCGCTCACCCGCGCGGGTGCTCCAGGCGCGGGCGGTCTCGATGTCGTGGGCACACTGGCCCGCCATGGCCTCGGTTTCGCCGGGCGCCGATGACCCCTGCTGCATACGAGTGTCGGCGGCCGCGTCGGGGTCGAGTGCACGGGCGATGAGACCCGCGTCCACCGTCAGGTCAATACCGTCACTGGCTGCTGCTGCCTCGGCGAGGAGGGCCGGGGTGATGGCTGACTCATCCTGGCCCGCATCCACCAACATCTTCACGGCGCGACCCACCACGTGGTGGGCGGTGCGGTAGTCGAGCCCCGCATCTTGGGCCAACACGTCGCTCAGGTCGGCGGCGGTGATGAAGCCGCGCCGCGCGGCCTCGCCGGCGCGCGTGGCGTCGAGGGTCATGCGGTCCACCACCGCGGCCATCAGGCGGGCCGAGGCCACGGCATCCTCCATCAGGCGGGGCACGACGGAGTTGAGGACGTGGAAGTGATCGGTGCGGGCGGATCCCGTGTGCAGCGCCACCAGAATTCCCGCAAGGTCACCGGACACCGTGCCAGCGGTCGCACGCACGACGACAAGCGCGTACGGGTTTTTCTTTTGAGGCATGAGGGCACTGGCACGGCTGTGCTCGTCGGCGAGAGTGGCGATGCCAAACTCTTGGCTGCAGAGAATCTCCAGATCCTGTGCCAGCTCGCTCTGGTGCGTGGCCGCGGTGGCTACCGCGGCGACCAGCGTCACGTAGGCGTCCCACTGCCACATGGCGTCCTTCACGTGCGGCACCACGCCCGAGGCGCCGAGCAGTTCGGCGAGGCGCGTGCGGTCGAGCGGCCAGCGCGACCCGGCGCTGCCACCGGCACCCGCCACCGAGAGGTCGAGCACTGCGTGGATGGCGCGCAGCCGCTCGGCGTCGCGCAGGGCCGGGTACGCGTAGGCGAGCATCAGATGGCCAAGGCGCGTGGGCTGCGCGGGCTGCAGGTACGTGTAATCCGCGGCGAGGTCGGTTGCGTGGCGCTCGGCGAGTCGCACGAGGGCGGCGGCCAGATCAATCAAGGCGTCGTGCAGGTCGCGCGCGGCGTCCCTCGCCACGAGCCGAAGCCCCACGCGGAAGGCCTCACGGCGTGGCCGGCCGGCGGACAGCCACCCCGCAGCAGCGGTGCCTGCCCGCTCTCTCAGCTGGTGCTCGCGGCTGTTGAACGCATCACCGAGCGCCGGGTTCCAAGGGAACTCATCGCCGGGAATCGCATCGAGGACCAGGAGCGCGGTGAGCAGCGCCTTGGCCTGCTCGGCGGGAATGGCCTCGGCCTCGGTGAGCGCCACCACGTGGGCGAGGTCGGAGGTGCTGAGCCCCCGCGCGAGTCGAGGACCAGCGGCGGCCTCGTAGCGGTACCCCGCTGCGATCAGTTCATCTGCGGGGCCGCCCTCAAGGCGCCCGCCGCTTCCCAAGTAGGCCGACGACACGCCCGGGAGACTAGCGGGCGGGCTTGAATCGTCGCAGGCGCAGGGAGTTCGTCACCACGAAGATGCTCGACAGGCCCATGGCGGCGGTAGCGATGAGCGGGTTGAGCAGCCCCAGCGCGGCCAGCGGAATGGCGGCCACGTTGTAGCCGAACGCCCAAATCAGGTTGCCTTGGATGGTGCGCAGTGTCGCGCGCGACAGGCGAATGGCGTCGGCAATTGCCCGCGGATCGGGCGTGACAAGCGTGATGTCGGCGGCCTCATCCGCCACGTCCGTGCCGGTGCCCATGGCAATGCCGAGGTCGGCGGTGACCAGTGCCGGGGCATCATTGATGCCGTCGCCGACCATGGCCACCACCTCGCCCTGATCCATGAGCGCGCGCACCACCTGCGACTTGCCATCGGGCAGCACGCCGCTCACCACATCGTCAATGCCGAGAGCGTCGGCCACCGTGCGCGCCGGACCCGCGCTGTCGCCCGTGAGCATGAGGGGGCGCAGACCGAGGTCGCGCAGCATGCGAATGGCCTGAGCGCTCTCCGGTCGTACCACGTCGCTCACCTCGATGCGCCCGACGTCCTCGCCGTCAACCGTCACGCGTACCGTGGTGTTGACCCCGCCGGTGGCATCCGCGCGCCCCACCTGCACCTGATGATCCGCCACGGTGGCGGTGATGCCCACGCCCGCCCGAGCCGCGAAGGCCGTGGCGGGCATAAGCGCTCCGCGCTCGGCGGCGGCATGACTGATTGCCCGGCCGATGGGGTGCTCGCTGCCGGCCTCGGCCGCGCCCGCGAGGGCGAGCACGCGATCGGCATCGTGCCCCGGGGTTGGCGTGACCGCCGCCACCTTCATTACCCCCTCCGTCAGCGTGCCGGTCTTGTCGAGTACCGCAACCGTCACGCGGCGCGTGCTCTCGAGCACCTCGGGGCCGCGAATGAGAATGCCGAGCTCCGCGCCACGGCCGGTACCCACCATTAGGGCGGCGGGCGTGGCCAACCCGAGGGCGCACGGGCATGAGATGACCAGCACGGCAACGGCCGCGGTCATGGCGTCGCCAGCAGGGTTCCCGGTAGCAAGCCAGCCGAGGAGGGTGCCGACTGCGATGAGCATGACCACGGGCACGAACACCCCGGCCACACGATCGGCTAGCCGCTGCACGGGCGCCTTGCCGGCCTGCGCGGCTTCCACCAGCGCGGCCACGCGGTGAACGGCCGTCTCGCTGCCCACGCGGGTGGCACGTACCACGATGTGCCCGCCCGCGTTGAGCGATCCACCCTCAACGGCATCGCCCGGGCCCACTTCCACGGGCATGCTTTCGCCGGTGAGCATCGCGCGGTCAACGGCGGACTGGCCCTCGACCACGTCGCCGTCCACGGCGAGGCGTTCGCCGGGGCGCACGACGACGAGGTCGCCCACGGCCACCTGGGCCACCGGCACCTCAACTTCCGCGCCGTCGCGAATGACGGTGGCGCGATCGGGGGCCATGGCGAGCAGGGTACGAATCGCCTGACCCGCTGTGCGGCGCGCGCGCGCCTCGAGCCACCGGCCAAGCAGCACGAGGGCCACGATGCCTGCGGCCACCTCGAAATACACGTGGGCGCCGGCTTCGCCGGACATCGTGAGCGACATGGTCATGGTCATGCCGATCTCACCCGCGCCAAGAAACAGCATGGCCACGGTGCTCCAGGCCCAGGCTACGCCCGATCCCAGCGATATCAGGCTGTCCATTGACAACGAGCCGTGACGCAGCGCCTGCCACGCACCGCGATGAATCGTCCACCCACACCACCACACCACGGGCGTGGCCAGCGCGAACGACATCCATTGCCACCCAGGAAACTGCAACGGCGGGATCATGGAAACCAGCAACACGGGCATGGTGAGCACCGCGGCCATGATGAGGCGCAGGCGCAGGCGATCGGCAGCCACCGCTACGCGATCGGAGGCATTGCGCGGGGCATTGGCGGGTGGCCGGGTCTCGTAGCCCGCGGCGCGTACGGCCGCCACCAGCGCGGCGTCATCAACCCCGAGGGGTACCACCACGTGCGCTCGCTCCGTGGCCAGATTCACACTGGCGGTCACACCATTCACCCGGTTGAGCGCCTTCTCCACCCGCACCACGCAGGCGGCGCAGGTCATCCCCTCGATCGCGAAATCGGCCGTACGCATGGCGGGTTCGTCGTGATCAGGCGATGGCATAGCCCGCCTCCACGATTGCCGCGCGCACCACGGCGTCATCGGCGTCGCCATGCACCCTCACCGCGCCTGTGGCGAGATCAACATCCACCCCGGTCACGCCCGGCACGGCACCCACCTCGGTCTCCACGGCCCGCTGGCAATGGCCGCAGGTCATTCCCGTCACTTCGTAAATCGTGCTCATGGAGCGATCATAAACTCGGCGGCACGTCCGGGGCTGCCAACCGGTGTTTAGGCGGCGGGCAGTTCGTCAGCCTCGATGATCACGGCGGTGACGCCCGAGATCGTGAGGAGACGACGCACCGAGTCGGACGGCGCGTGGATACGCAGGGCGGCTGCGCCCTCACGAGCCCGCTCGTTGGCGGCGAGGAGTGCGCCAAGCCCGCGGGAATCAATGAATGTCACTGCGGAGAGGTCGACGAACAACGGGCGGCCTTCGCGCTGGGCCTCGGTGAGTACCGCGGATACCTCGGTGAGCGTGCTCGCGTCAAGTGAGCCGGTGACGAACACAACCATGGCCTCGGGGCGTTCATCGAGGGTCACCTGCACCGGTTGTGAAATGGAGTCCGACATGACGGGCCGGGAGACTACCCTTCCCGGGCCGGTAAAGTGCCGCCCGCACCACGAACTGCCCGACCACTCTCACGAGGTACCCGTGAAGCGCCTTCCCATCTGGATCGTCACCACACTGCTCGCACTCGGCGTGCTCCTGACGTGGGGTGGCTGGTACGACCGCCACGAAGCCGGGTACATCCCGTTTGTGCTGGGAGTCGTGTGGGTACTCTTCGCACTCGCCGCGGTGCCAAGGGTCTTCGCCGACGACTGATGCACCGGCTGGTGGCGCGCGCTTCGTTCCCTCCCTGCCAAGGGGCGGCCGCCCGCTCATCCGCACGGCGGGCTCTGGGGACGTGATCGGGGGGCCCGCATCGCCGGGCCCGGAATCGCACTGGATGTGGTGGTGGTGGAGCCCGCTGTCATGACGAGCGTGCGCATCGCAGGGGCGCCGCGCGACCTGTCACGGCTCGCCGCCGATCGTGCGCGCGCGCTCGGGGCGCTCGTCCGCCAGGCCGACGAACGACGACAACACCGACACCCGGGGCACCCGGGGTCTGTCCCCACCCGGGGTCTGTCCCCACCCCTTCCCCACCCCTGCCGAACGCGATCTGGTGGCGACCGCGACCGCACTCGTCATCGCTAGGCGTGTGGCTACAACAGCTAGATCTCTCGGCGACCGAGGAATGCACGCCCCAGGGTCAACTCATCGGCGTGCTCGATGTCGGCACCCACGGGCAACCCGCTGGCGAGGCGCGTCACCGTCAGGCGATCACGCACCCGGTCGGCCAGGAAGAGCGCCGTTGCCTCGCCGCTCATTGTGGGGTTGGTGGCGATCACCAACTCGGTGACCCTGTCACGCGCGATGCGCTGCTCAAGTTCGGTGATACGCAGGTCCTCGGGGTCAACGCCATCAATTGGCGACAGCGCACCGCCCAGCACGTGGTAGCGACCGCGGAACTCATGCGTGCGCTCGATGGAGATGATGGCCGAGGGCTCCTCCACCACACAGATGACGGTGGGGTCGCGCCGTGGGTCGGAGCACACCGGGCACAGGCCCCCCTCGGCGAACGAGAAGCACTCGGTGCAGGCCGTGATGCGGTCAACCACGGCAGCGATGGCCTCGCTGAGCGCGCGGGGCCGCTCGGGCGGGGCCTTCAGCAGGTGGAATGCCAGTCGCTGCGCGCTGCGCGGTCCGATTCCGGGCAGGCGCGCGAGCTCGGTCACGAGTGCGTCGACGGATGGGGTGAGGATGGACCCCATGAGGTGGTTCGGCGCCCGGTCCTAAAACCCGGGCAGGCCGAGCCCGCCGAGTCCACCGGTGACCGCACTCATCCGTTGGTTCGCCATCTCCTGCGCTGCGCGCAGGGCCTCGTTGACCGCTGCGACAACTACGTCCTGCAGCAGCTCGACGTCATCGGGGTCAACGGCAGTCGGGTTGATCTCGAGGGTCACCAACTCCATACCGCCGCTCACTGTGGCCGTCACGGCACCACCGCCGGCGGACGCCTGCACGGTCTCGGTCAGCAGTTCATCCTGCACCCGTGCCATGTCCTCCTGCAACTTCTGCATCTGTTTCATCATCTTCTGCTGATTCATCGCCATGGCTACTCCTTCTCGGTGTCGATCATCTCGGCGTCGAACGCCGCACGGAGCTCCTCAATGATCCGCGCGTGGTCAACGGGGCCATCGTCCGCGGGCCCATCGCCGCCCGCAGGGGATGTCGGTGCATGCCCTGTGGGCATCTCCACCAACTGCAGCGCGAGGGACTCGCCGCATAGGTCGTTGATGACGCCCTCCACGCCAGCGCGCTCGTCGGGGCGCGACAACATGCCCACGGCCACTTTGCCATTGACGCCCACGGTAATCGTGCCATCGGCCACCGTTTGCACCTCGGAGCCCTGCAGGAAGGCATGCAAATGCGGCGACCGCTGCTCGAGGATTCCCAGCACACGTGGCCAGGCGCGGCCGATGTGCTCGGCATCGGGCAGCACGGGCTCGCTGGGGTGGGCCGGCTCGGGTTCGGCTGCGGGCAGCACGACGACGCCCTCGGGTGGTGGTGCGTCAGACCCGGGGTCATCAGGCAGGGCAAGGGCAGCAGGGGGTGCGGGCGGGGCCGGTGCCGGCGCAGGCGTGGCGGGTGGTGCGGGGGCTGACGCCGGGGCAGCGGGTGCCACCGGTGTGGGAGTGAGTGGAGCGGCCACGCGGCCACGCTCCAACGCATCAACGCGAACCGCGATGCCCTCGAGACCGGGATCGAGGAACGGCCGCGCCAACTTGGCGGCCACCAACTCCAACTGGATGCGGGGCTCGGCTTGGCCGTGACGGATGCGCACTTGCGCCTCGGCCAGCAGGTCGATGGCGCGCACTACCTGCACGGGGCTCAGCTGGTTGGCCTGCGCGCGCAGGCGGTCGAGATCATCGGCAGCCAGCGCCCACTCCTCGCGCACCTGCGCACCCTGCTGCAGCAGGCACACGTGGCGAAGGTGGGTGACCAGCCCTCGCATCAGTTCCTCCGGGTCGGCGCCGCCATCCAACGACGACTCCAACAGGTCGAATGCGCCCGCGGCGTCGCCCTGCGCCAGCAGGTCCACGAGGTCCAACAGCGTCTCGCGGCTGACCACGCCCAGCAGGTCGAGGGCGTCGGCGATGTCCACACGTCCGCCGCCGAAGGTCGAGAGCTGGTCGAGCAATCCCAGAGCATCGCGATACGAGCCATCGGCGGCACGCGCCACCAAGTCGAGGGCCTGCGGCGTTGCCTCGATGCCTTCGGACGTGGCCACACGCTCAAGCACGGTGAGGAGGTTGGCCACCCCGGGTTTGCGCAGCGTGTAGGTCTGCAGGCGCGAGCGGATGGTGGGCAGCAGGTCCCAGGGGTGAGTGGTGCACAGAATGACCACCAAGTGTGGTGGAGGCTCCTCGAGGGTCTTGAGCAAGGCGCTCGCCGCCGAGTCCTGAATCTGGTGGGCCTCGTCCATGATGGTGACGCGGTAACGCGACGCCACCGGTGCATACCGCACGCTCTCGAGCCAGTCACGCATCTCGTCAATGCGCCGGGCACTTGACGCGGCATCCACCTCAACGACGTCCAGCCAGTCGTCGTGTCCGATGCGTTGGCACGAGTCACACTCGCCACAGGGCGTTGCGGTGGGTGCGGGGAAGGCTTGGCAGTTGAGGCACCGGGCCAGGATTCGGGCCGTGGTGGTCTTGCCGGTGCCGCGCGGGCCCGAGAACAGGAAGCCGTGCGCGATGTTCGCGCGCACCAACGCATTGCAGAGCGTGCGTGCGACGTGCTCCTGCCCGACGAGATCCTCGAAGCGGCGGGGCCGATAGCGGTTGTAGAGGCTCTGTCCGGTGTCTGTCACGAAGAAAGGAGAAGTGTGACCGTGCACCCGCCGTCGAGTACCTGCCGGGAGGTGGATCTCAGGGATACGACTCCGGCGAGGGAGCCCCACTGCGCGTGAGCGGATCCGTTTAAGGCTGCTTCCTTCCGGACCTGACCTAGTTCACGGTCGCCCACCGAATGGGACCTCGCCTTCAATGCCGCATCATCCGAGCCCATGCCTCCGAGTAGGACCCTCGGGCGGGAATTCAGCCCCGCTGTAGCGGATTGCGGATACAGGGCACCGCTAGCTCCCCGCCTAGCACGGTCACAGGACGAGGATAGGGGATGGAACGGCGCCGTGCTTGCGAGGGGGGCTACTCGCCGCCGCCGCGGGCGGCGTTCCGGGCGGCCTTCTTGGCTGCCTTGGCCTCGGCCTTGACCTCGTCAGCGCCCTTGAGGGACATACGAGGCGAGATGCGCTCGCCACGCTTGCGGGCTGTCCTGAGGCCGAAGATGGCCGCAACGCCGGCGCCAATCATCGCCATGGTCAGCGCGAGGTAGATCCACACCTTGGCGTCGCCCTGCATGCCGGTGATCAACCACATCACGGTGCCCCACAGGAACCCGATGACAAAGCCGCCGCCCACCCACTTGACGCGGCTGTTGTCATTGCCCTTTTCGCTCATACGCCTGATCAATCCCATGCCGAAAGTGTAGGGATGTCCGCGGGGGCTTCCCGGCCACTACAATCGCCTGCTGGCCCGGCATGAGGGAGGTACGACGATCGCGATCAGGGTCATGAAGTTCGGCGGTTCGTCCGTCGCTGATGCCGAAAGGATCCGCAACGTGGCGCGGCGCATCGCGGAGGTCCGTGATGGCGGCGACGACGTGGTGGTGGTGCTGTCCGCCATGGGCAAGGCCACCGACGGGCTCGTGGCACTGGCCGACGAGATCTCGTCGTCGCCGGCGCCGCGCGAGATGGACATGCTGCTGTCCACGGGCGAGCGGGTGTCATGTGCGCTGATGGCCATGGTGCTGCATGACTTGGGCCATGAGGCAGTGTCGTTCACGGGGTCGCAGGCCGGGATCCTCACCGACACGGCCCACACCAAGGCCAAGATCGTCGACATCAACCCCGAGCGCCTGCGCGCGACGCTGGCAGGCGGCCACATCGCCCTGGTCGCCGGCTTCCAGGGGATGTCTACCGACAGGAGCGTGACCACCCTCGGCCGCGGCGGCAGCGACACCACGGCCGTGGCCCTCGCCGCCGCGCTCGACGCCGACGTGTGCGAGATCTACACCGACGTCACCGGCGTGTTCACGGCGGATCCCCGCATCGAACCCGCCGCGAGGAAGTTACCCCTCGTCAGCCACGAGGAGATGCTCGAGATGGCCGCCTCCGGATCGAAGGTCCTCGCCCTTCGCTCGGTGGAGGTCGCCCGTAACCACGACGTCCCGCTTCATGTGCGATCTTCATTCGCACCGGAGGAAGGGACTTGGATCACCAAGGAGACTCCCATGATGGAGCGGGCGTACGTGTCTGCAATCGCCCACAGGAGCGACGAGGCCAAGATCTCGCTGCTCGGCGTGGAGGACCAGCCCGGCGTGGCGGCCACCATCTTCACCGCTCTGGCCGACGCGCTCATCAACGTCGACACGATCCTGCAGAACGTGGGAGTGGACGGGCGCGCTGACGTGTCATTCACTGTGCCGCTCACCGATCTGAAGAAGGCGCTCGAGGTGATGGCCGAGGTGCGGGCGAATCTGTCGTACCGCGAGATCCAGAGCGACGATCAGATCGGCAAGGTCACCCTCGTGGGTGAGGGCATGCGCTCCAACCCGGGTATCGCGGCCACCATGTTCCGCGTGCTCTCGGCGGAGGGCATCAACATCCAGATGATTGATACCTCGACCATCCGCATCACGGTCGTCATCGCCCGCTCCGAGGTGGAACGCGCCGTGCGCGCCCTGCACGAGGCGTTCGACCTCGCCAGCGAGGCGGAGCGCAGGAGTGTTTAACGTCGCTGTCGTGGGCGCCACGGGCGCCGTGGGCAGCACCATGATCCGCGTGCTCGAGGAGCGGGGCTTCCCCGTAACCGAACTGCGCCCGCTCGCGTCGTCGCGCAGCGCCGGCATGGTGCTCGACTATCTGGGCAAGCCCTTCGAGGTGCAGGAGCTCACGGAGAACTCATTCGAGGGAATCCAGATTGCGCTGTTTTCGGCGGGGTCCGAGCGGGCCCGCCAGTTCGCACCCGCGGCCGTCGAGGCCGGCGCGGTGGTCATTGACAACTCATCCGCATTCAGGATGGACCCGAAGGTGCCGCTGGTGGTACCCGAGGTGAACGCCGGTGACCTTGCGGGCCATGGCGGCCTCATTGCCAACCCCAACTGCGTGGCCGCGCCGCTTGTGGTGGCACTCAAGCCCATCGCCGACGCCGTCGGCATCGAGCGGGTCATCGTGTCGTCGTACCAGGCCGTGAGTGGCAGCGGACAGGCGGCCGTCGAGGAATTACGGTTGCAGACCGTCGGCAATCTGATGGACGACGAGCCCGCACCGCAGGTGTACCCGCACCCCATCGCGTTCAACGTCATCCCGCACATTGATGTGTTCGAAGAGAGCGGCTACACGGGAGAGGAGGTGAAGGTGGGCAACGAGACGCGCAAGATGCTGCACCTGCCCGATCTCGCAGTGTCGGCCACATGCGTGCGTGTGCCCGTGATGTATGCGCACTCGCAGGCCGTGCACATTGAGACCACCGAGCCCATCACTGCCGCCAGGGCCCGGGAGATCCTCATGGTCGCCCCCGGCGCGGTCGTGGTAGACCAGCCCGGCGCCAACGCCTACCCGCTGCCGCGCGACGCCGCCGGCCGTGACGAGGTGTTCATCGGCCGCATCCGCAACGACGCCTCGCACCCCCGTGGTCTTGCCATGTGGGTGGTGGCCGACAACCTGCGCAAGGGTGCCGCCACGAACGTCGTGCAGATCGCCGAGGCACTGATCATGAACGGGTGGCTCTGGCGTCCCGAGTCATAAATTACGTGGCAGTTCCCGGCTGCATCCCATCGCGCTGCGGCGTCCTCGGCAGCCCCAATATGCCCGATATTGGGGCTGATCTGCGTCCTTGCCTCGCGGGGGATTGGCTCGGGAACTGCATACGAATTTACGCCTCGGGACGCTAGGCCCCCGCGATGTCGTCGTAGGGACGAGCGCCGTTTGGTGACGGCACCATGCGCCGGTGCGGTGGGTGGCCGCCCCGCACGCGCTTCATGCACGGGGTGCACAGGTCGAGCGATGGCCCGTCGGGTTCAAGCTGAGCGGCCCCGGCTCCCGGCCCATGGGCGGGATCCACGCGGCACAGGCCCTGGAATGGATCCTGCGGGGACGGCATGCGTGCCTCGTGCTCGGCATCGCGCAGCAGCGTGAAGGCTGCATCCACCAGTGCCTCGGCGGCGGGGATGTCATCCGGCGATGTGGCCTGATCCAACTCGGCCTGTGCGCGCCGTGCGATGCGGGTGGCGGCATCGAGGCGGTCGTCGGCGCGCGCGTGATCGTCGGGAAGGCCCGCCAGAACGTCGAGCCGGGCACCGATGGCATCCAGCCGAACGCGGGCGATGGCGCTGTGGTCGTCAAGGGCCTCACGAGCTCGGCGATTGGTTCGGCGAATGCCAAACGCTGCGGCCCACACGCCACCCACCAAGGCGATGCCGAGCAGGGCCAGAAGCGATCGCACCATCTCGCTGTTCGAGGGTGCGATCGGGCGGCCAGCCGCAGCGCGGGCCGCAGCCGCAGCCCGCTCCACAGGGTTGGCAATGGTGCCCACCTTCGCGTTGCGCAGGCTGGTGGTCATGGCAGCTTGACTGCGCGGGCCCGCCACGCCGGTGGCCCGCCCCGGCGCCACGGCCACCACGAGCCCGTCGAATTCAATCGCGTGGCGCAACTGCGCCGCGTACTGGCGCATTGACGGCGCGCCCGACGGCCCCTGCACCACCACGATGCGCACTGGACGCCCCGCCGCGCGCAGTTCGTCGGCCACGGCGGTGAGACGGGCGATGGCATCGGGGGTACCGGTGCCGACGACGGCCGGGCTCACATAGACGGGGGCCTGCCCCAGCTCCTCGATGCTCGGATCGGTCACGGCGCCTACGGCGCCTACGGCGCCGATGAGCATGAGGGCAGCCGCGACGACGGGCGCGAAGCGGCGGATCATGCCGGTAGCGGCGCGCGCCCGGGTACGGGTCGGAATTCACCGATGGCGACCTTGGCGCGTTCCAGCATGCCGGGCACGAGGGGGCCGAGTTCAAGGCGCATGAGGCTCACTTGACCCTTGCCGCGCACCGTGCGGAACCCAAGTCGGTCGAGCATGTCGAGGTCAAAGAGCGTGTGGTTCAGGGCGGCTCGATCCGCCGGGGCGACCTCAGCGGGATAACGTATGGCGAATACCTCGATGGCGGCGATGCCGCGACCCTTGATGTCGGCCAGCGCCTCCAGCAGAAGACGCTCGAGGGACGCCGCGGCGTCGGGGCCGGTCACGTACGCACATGTCACCAGTGCGGCGTCGCGGCTGGGTGGGCCGGCGGGCAGCACCTTGGCGCGCGGAAACGCCGATGAGGGGCCGTACTGCAGAATTCCCCGCACGTCGTCGCCATCGGCCAGCACGCGGCCCCACGGGCCGAAGTCGCGCTCGGTGCGCTCAGCCCATGCGGTGTGGCGCTTCCAGTCGGCGTTGCCACGCAGCGTCTGCCAGAACACGCAGTCGGTGCAGCAGGAGGGCAGGTGCTGTACGGAGGCGCGGGTGAGTGGGGCGGGGCGCACGGGGCAACCGTAGCGGGTGCGAAAGCCGAAACGGCCCGGGCGGGGCCCGGGCCGTTTCGGCACTCCGTACTGGCTGCTGGCGCTAGGTGCTAGGCGCCGACGGTGTTGAGCACCTCGTCCACCGGCACCAGATGGCGCTTGAATTCCATCGTCTTGGTGGGAAGGCCAAGGGCCAGACCGATGAGCTGCGGCAGGTGAAGCACCGGCATCGCGTACTTCTCGCCCATCAGTGCCTCGGTCTTGCGCTGGTAGGCGTCCATGGCGAGGTGACACAGCGGGCACGGCGTCACCATGCACTGCGCGCCTGCGTCGCGGGCACCGGACAGCGCCACGTGCGACTCCTTGAGGGCCACTTCCTCGCGGGCGAGGATGATGGGGAAACCGCAGCATTGCGACTTTCCCTCGTAGTCGGCCACCTCTCCGCCGAGGGCCGTGATGAGGCGCTCGAGCGACTGCGGGCGGTCCGGGTCCTCAAAGCCCATCACCGACGACGGCCGCAGCAACTGGCAGCCGTAATACGGGGCGACCTTCAGGCCGTTGAGACCCCTGGGCCCCTGCTTCTCGAGGAGCGACAGGCCCTCCTCGGTGGCAATGAACCAGAGGAGGTGCGTCACCTCGATGGTGCCCTGATATGGACGGGCACCGGCCTTGACGAGCTCCTCGTTGACGGCCTCGAGTACACGAGGGTCCTCCTTCACCATCTTGTTAGCGCGACGCAGGTTGAGCGTGCACACGTTGCAGATGGTGATGATGTCCACGCCCATTGACTCGGCCTCAGAGAGGATGCGCACATTGAGCGTGAGGTACAGATTGGGCTTGGCTTGGGCGATGTCGCCGGCACCACAGCAGGTGGCGGCGGGCATCGGTAGCAACTCGATGCCGAGAAGCGGTGCGAGCGCCTTGGTGGTCGCGTTCAGCTCCTTCGAGCTGAACTCCGCCACACATCCGGGGTAGTAGGCGAACTGACGCGGCATTAGATCGTCTCCTTGACGTTCTTGATGAGCTTGTTGACCTGGTCGCGGTCCTTCACCTTGTGGGTGAGGGGCGACTTGGGCAACTTGCCCCTCACGGCCATCCGAAGTGCGAGCGGCGCGTTGAACGGTGCGCCGAGCGGGTCGGTGTACGGCGCGATGAGGATCTCGTTCAGCTTGCCGCCGGTACGCATCGAGATGAGGAACGCCTTGGCGTGACGGGCACCCTTGTCGTGGGTGACCTTCTCCTGAAATGCGATGCTGCCGAGCTTCTCGATGGCGTCACGTGGATCCACACCCTTGGGGCAGCGCTCGTTGCAGAACATGCAGCGGGTGCAGTCCCAGACACCGTGCTCGCCTGAGTACAGCTTGGCGCGGTTCTTGCGCTGACCGTCACGCTCGTCGGCCGCGAAGCGGTAGCCCCACGCAAAGGCGGCCGGACCCACGAAGTCGGGGTCCGCGGCCAGCGAGTTGCACTCCGAGTAGCAGGCGGCGCACAGGATGCACTTGCTCTCCTTGGCGATCTTCTCCATCGCGGCCTTGGGTACCAAGCGCTCCTTCTGGGGAGCGGGGCCATCGGGGATGAGGAAGGGCTTCACCGACTTGAACTTCTCCCAGAATGACGTCATGTCAACGACGAGATCCTTGATGGGCGGGAAGTTGCCGATGGGGTCAACCTGGACGACGTCTTGGTCGCTGTCCGCCTTGGCCTGCTCCACCTGTGTCATGCAGGCGAGCACCGTCTTGCCGTTGACCTTGCAGGCGCATGAGCCGCAGATGGCGCTGCGGCATGAATAGCGCACTGCAACAGTGCCATCCTGTTCATTCTGGATGCGCAGGATGGCGTCCAGAATGGTGGTTTTCTCCTCGTGCTCGAGGTCGAAGTCCTGATGGAATGACTCCGGCTCACCCGAGTCGGGCTGGTACCGAAAGATGCGAAACGTCGTCGAGGGCATCAGTAGGTCCTCACCTGGGGCTCGTACTTGGTCTTGGTCACCTCTGAGTAGTCAAGACGGATCTCACCGTCGTCAAGATACGCGAGGGTGTGCTTCATCCAGTTTTCATCGTCACGCTCCGTGAAGTCGGTGCGCGAGTGTGCGCCTCGGCTCTCGGTGCGGGCGATGGCACCCGACACCATGCAGTCGGCCAGATCAAGCAGGTACCCGGTTTCGATGGTGTGGATGAGATCGGTGTTGAAGGTCTTCCCCTTATCGTCCACGACGACACCCTGAAAGCGCTCCTTCAACTCGGTGACCGTGCGCTTGGCCTCCTCGAGCACCGGACCCGAGCGGTACACGCCCACCTTTACCTGCATCACCTCGGCCAGTTCGTCACGGATCCCGCTCTGACGCGGGCCCTTCTCGCGCGCGAGCAGGCCCTCGATGCGCTGCTGCGTCTCGGTGGCGGCGTTCGATGGCACCTTCGGCGCGGCGGGGTTCTCCTGCACATACGTGGCCGCGGCCTCGCCGGTGCGCGCGCCGAACACCACGGCCTCGAGCAGCGAGTTGCCACCCAGTCGGTTCGCGCCGTGCACCGATACGCACGCGCATTCGCCAGCGGCGAAGAGCCCGGGCATGTGCGGCGCAGCGCCCCAGCTGTCCACGTGCACGCCACCCATGTGGTAGTGCGCACCCGGTCGGATCGGGATGGGCTCCACGATCGGGTCCGTACCCGCGAAGGCAATGGCCAGCTCGCGGATCTGCGGCAGCCGCTCCATGATGCGCTCGCGACCCAAGTGGCGCAGGTCGAGCATCACGCAGCCGTCAATGCCCCGGCCCTCCATGATCTCGGTGGCCTCGGCGCGCGACACCACGTCACGCGATGCCAGCTCGAGCTTGTTCGGGGCGTACTTGCTCATGAAGCGGTCCCCGTCCTTGTTCAGCAGGTACCCGCCCTCTCCGCGGGCACCCTCCGTCACGAGCACGCCGTTGGCGGCGAGCGTGGTGGGGTGGAACTGCATGAACTCCATGTCCTTGAGCGGCACCCCCTTGCGAAGGGCCAAGCTCATTGCATCGCCGGTTGAGGCGTGCGCGTTGGTGGATGGGCGGTACACCCGGCCGGCACCGCCGGTGGCCATGACCACGGCCTTGGCGCCGATCGTCTCGATGGATCCGCGGATCATGTCGTAGGCGACAACGCCCACGGCGTGACCGTCGTCATCGGTGACGAGATCGGTGACGAACCACTCCTCGTAGGTCGGGATGTTGTACTTCACACACACCGTGTAGAGCGTGTGCAGAATGACAAGACCTGTGAGGTCCGCAGCGAAGCAGGTGCGTGGGAACCCGGCGCCGCCAAATGGACGCTGCGCGATCTTGCCGGAGTCTTCTTGGCGGGAGAACACCGCGCCCCAGTGCTCGAGCTGGTAGATCTCGCTCGGCGCGCGCTGGCACAGGATCTCGATCGCGTCCTGATCGCCGATATAGTCGGCGCCCTTGACGGTGTCGAACGTGTGGTTATCGGGGTTGTCCTCGGTCTCATTGCCGAGGGCGGCGTTGATTCCGCCCTGTGCGGCGCCCGAGTGGCTTCGGGTGGGGTGCAGCTTGGTCACGAGGGCAACGTCGACGCCCGCCTCGAACGCGGCAATTGCGGCACGCATTCCCGCAAGTCCGGCTCCAACCACGACGACGTCGTGTGTGCGCACTTTTCCCGTACCTCCGGTTGGTTGAGAGGGATCCCGCTCCCGAGGCAGGCTAGCGCAGTGGCATCGTCCAGTTGCTGGTCAACTGCCCGGCATGATGGGTCAACCGGCCCCCCTTGGGCGGCGCCGCGTGACCGTGATGCCCTACGGCGAGTAGCGGCGCGCGCCGGCGTACTGCGATGCGTAGTAGCTCGTGGTGATGTCACTGATCTTCACCACGTCGCCCGTCCGCGGGGCGGCGATCATCTTGCCGCCGCCGATATACAGGCCCATGTGGTGAATGTATCCCGACGAGTCGGCGAAGAACACGGCGTCACCGGGCTGCAACTGGGACTGGGGCACATAGGTGCCCACGCGGGCCTGATCCTCGGCCACGCGGGGCAGCGAGACGCCCTGTTGACCGAAGGCGTAGTAGAGGAACCCCGAGCAGTCGAAACCACCCGGCTTGGCACCACCCCACACGTATGGGGTGCCTTGGAAGGTCATCGCCAAGGTCAGCGCCGCGCCCGTTGCGCCGGGGCGGGCACCCTTGGGGGTGGTTGCCGGTGCGAACGCCACTTGATCAGGCTTGCCGAGGTTGGGCGTGAAGATGGTGATATCGCCGCCCACCACCGGGAACGATGCCTGAAACGGCTGCCTACCAAGGGTCACGGTCCGCTGCGGGCTGCCATCAATGGCGGCGTTCGTCTGGTCGCGCTCGCCGTCGAGGCCGAGATACAAGGGGTCGTCGGACGTGGTGTCGTATTTGCTCGTGGCGGGGGTGCTGGCACGCGTTGACAGGGCACTGGAACGGGCCGCGATGGCCCCCACAACCAGCGCGGTTGGTGTTGCGTCACCCCATTCGGGCGGCATATTGCCGGGAAGGACGCCACGGATGTACTGCTCCGTCGGCAACTCGTTGACCACCGCGAGGCGGCGCCCACCCGATGCGTACACACGCAGCGTGCCACGGAAGCGACGATCGAGGGGGTCAGCCATGCGGATGCCGGTCGGGGCGGCGCCGGAGTCGAGCCGTACCGGGCCCTTCATCACGTGCACGTTGCCGGGCTGGTCGAGATCAGCCACGCGCAGGGTACGCTTGGTTCGGGTGACGCGTATGCGGTGCCCGGGGGGGATCACCAGAACCTTGGCCGCTCGCGTGCCCCCGTCGCGTAGCCGCAGCGGCGTCTGGCCCGACATCACCACGCTCGGGGCCCCGTCCGCGATGAGCACACGCATGGCCTTCGACGGAATCTGGGCCAGTTGGCCACCTGGGAATGCCTCGCGCAGGATCGTCGTCGGGTCCTTGCCGGCCTTCGCCTTGGCGAGGACGTCATTCCGCGTGAGTGCCGCCCAAGCCGGTGATGCTGCTGCGAGCACCATCAGGCCGGCGGCGACGATGCGCCGGGGTGAGATCACAACGCGATCTAACCTAGCAGTGTCCCCGCGAATGGCCGGTGTCGCGGGTGCTCCCTATGCAACGCAGGCCTGCTGAGCGAGGAATGCCGCTGTGTCAGCCGGCGCGCAGCACGGCGCCGAGGCGCTCCATGCCGGTGGTGATCTGTTCGGGGGACACGCCCGAATAGGCCAGACGCAGTGTGTTCTCGCCGCCCGAGGTAAAGCAGGCGGCCCCGGGCACGTAGGTGACCCCGGCCTCCTGCGCCTCCGGAAGCAGTGCGTCGGCCGACAGGCCCTCCGGCAGTTCGAGCCACATGAAGAACCCGCCGTGCGGGGGCGTGCACGTGGTGCCCTCGGGCATGTGCGCGAGGCCCCCCAACATGGCATCACGGCGCACGCGCATGAGGTCGGTGACCTTGGCGATGTTGCCGGGCAGGTGGCCATCCGCGCACAGGCGGTGAATGGCGGCCTCGGGAAGGTGAGACGGGGAGATGTAGGTGCGGTTGGCTTGCGCGGTGAGCGTGGCTACCAGATCGGGGTGTGCAATGAGGTATCCCACCCGCAGCCCCGGGGCCACGGTCTTGGAGAACGACGACGAGAACATGACGTGCTCCGGGCCACCCGTCTCGTAGATACCCGGAATGTGATCGCCCTCAAACCGCAGGCGGCCGTAGGGGTCATCCTCGAGAATCATGAACCCGTAGCGCTCGGCGAGGGCGATGAGCGCTACGCGCTTTTCGGCCGAGAGCGTGGTGCCCGCGGGGTTGTGGAAGTTCGGGATGGTGTAGACGA
>Ga0105053_10000568_pt1 | contig 58149 bp, 55 predicted proteins | sample BON01_FD_78093 | JGI IMG/M metagenome (GOLD analysis project Ga0105053, IMG submission 78093) | Freshwater microbial communities from Lake Bonney liftoff mats and glacier meltwater in Antarctica - BON-01 | ecosystem: Environmental > Aquatic > Freshwater > Ice > Glacier meltwater | place: Lake...
TAAGGTTCTCGTCTTTTCTCCATAGCATGTTGGCTTTGCAATATTCCTCAACCAATTTGATCTGATCTTCAGGGCGGTTTGTCTTGCCCATGTAATCAAGCGTGCGATCATCAATTGGAAAGTAAGTCACTGTACAGCCAAACTCAGGAGACATATTGGAAATCGTAGCTCTATCAGGCACAGACAAGTAATCCAAGCCGGGCCCAAATACCTCCACAAACTTCCCAACCACACTATTTCTTCTGAGCAATTCAGTAATGGTCAAAACCATATCAGTGGCAGTTGTTCCCGCAGGCAGCTTACCTGTAAGTTTTAATCCAACCACCTCTGGCATGATGAAGTAAATCGGCTGACCAAGAATAGCTGCTTCTGCTTCAATTCCTCCAACTCCCCAACCTAATACACCGATCCCATTCACCATCGGTGTATGAGAATCCGTACCAACTAGCGTGTCAGGGAAAACCAAACCATTGCGCTTAATTACGCCTTGAGCTAAATATTCTAAATTTACCTGATGGCAAATCCCCATGCCTGGAGGAACTACGGAAAAATTATCAAACGTTTTCTGGGCCCATTTCAAGAATTTATAGCGCTCCGAATTTCGCTCGTATTCTTTCTCAACATTTTTCTGATAACTATAATTAGTCCCAAAATAATCGACTTGTACCGAATGATCTATCACCAAGTCCACAGGAATCAGAGGATTGATTGCACTTGGGTTTTTACCTTTTCTTTTGGCCTCAGACCGCAGAGAAGCAATATCCACCACGGCCGGTACTCCTGTAAAATCCTGCATTAATACACGTGCAGGCTTGAAAGGAATGTCCTTATCCGAAGGTTGTGGAGACCAGCTGATCAACGTTTCTAAATGATCCTTGGTAATAGCGAAGTCATCAAAATTCCTTAAGGCATTTTCCAGTAAGATTCTGATAGAAAAAGGCAAATGCTTCACAGGATGTCCACTTGCTTCAAGTTTTTCTAAACTCCAATAGGTATGCTCTCCTTTTGAAGTTTTTAGTATAGATTTAATCTCGTATGGGTCTTGGTTCATGATAAAGGGAGTATTTGGTTAAAAAAAGGTTCATAGATGTAATTTAAAATTCCCGCTTAGGATTCCATCTTTGCTATTTGAGTCCCAAAGTCTTGCCATTAAACAGGAAGATTATTCATCTTTAATTTAACTTAATAAAATCAAATTTTTACATGGGCTACATTCTGCTTCGCATTTTCAGTGCATTTTTCCTGTTTGCCACCTATTTCCCCAAGGTCAAGTTAGATTACTGGTGGGTTCGCATTTTCGATTATCCAAGACTTCAAAAACTTACCGTTTTGTTGGGATTAATTGGATGCTGGACATTCACTCTTGGCATGGAATCAAATCTCGAATCCTATAGTTGGATTTCAGCTTTGGCAATCTCCTCCATATACTTGACAACGAAAGTGTGGCCTTTCAGCCCCTTGGGCAAGAAAATGATCGAAACCGTTCCTTATAATGAAGAGGCTGGCATAAATATTCTGGTTGGGAATGTGTATCAATACAACAAATCATTTTCTAAGGCTGTGGCTCTGGTGAAAGAAGTAAATCCAGATTTAATCTTCTTTGTAGAGACAGATAAAGCATGGGAAAATGGCCTTTCTGAAATAGAAAAGGACTATGCTACCCAGATAAAAATTCCTTTGGACAACACGTATGGACTGTTGCTTTATACCAGAATGGAGATAGTTCGACAGGAAATAAATTATCTCATCGATGAAGAAGTACCATCATTAGAGATCGATGTGAAGTTGCGGAATGGGGAAATAATTACCATTTACGCAATTCACCCCACTCCACCTGTTCCGGGTGAAAATGACAAAAGCACCGAAAGAGATGCCGAAATTCTGCTTGTTGGGAAAAAATCGAAGGAAAACAATAAACCATCTTTAGTCATAGGAGATCTAAATGATGTAGCTTGGAGTTATACAACAGAATTGTTTTTGAAAAACTCTGAGATGGCAGACCCACGTCGTGGAAGAGGGCTTTTCAATACTTTCCATGCCAAAATACCTCTCCTCAGATGGCCACTAGACCATATCTTTTTGAGTAAGCACTTTGGCTTGGCTAGTATTCAGGTTCAGGATGCGATCGGTTCAGACCACTTCCCTATATCCCTAAAAGCAGTATTGACACCAACTGAAGACACGGAAACAATCGAAGCCAATGGGGAAGAAAAACAAGAAGCCCGCAAAAAGATTTCCCGCGGGCTCAATGAGGAAAATTAGTTTTTCCCTTAGTTATTTTCTTTGGCTTCTGCCTTTTTCTTGCGCTTGAAACCTTTATTGAAAGGCCAAGTATATTCTAAGGCATCCATTCCACGGTTCAGGTTATAAGAAGCAGAATCAGCATTTTGAAGGGTGCTTTTTAGGCTCTGTGCAAACTCTGCATCATTCAATAGCATTCCCATAGAATTGCCAGGATCGTTAAATTTGTCAGTAATTATGCTAAGCTTCTGAGTCATTTCTTCCGAGTTAGCAGCTGCTTTTTTGAGGCTTTCCATTGATTGTCTCAGATCTGCTGCCATCGTAGTATCAGTGACCAGATCATTGAAGAGATTACCCTTTTGATTCAATTTAGAAGTGAAGCTATTCAATTCTTTAATCATTCGATTGCTATTGATTGAAGCTTGATTGAGGTTAGTTACAATGGCCCGGAAACTTTCTGCAATCAAAGAGTCAGTCAATGCAGCACCCACCATTCCTTCTCCTTCTGCTAGTTTGCTAGTCAGGTTTTTTAGATTTCCTGTGATTTCCACCAGGTTCTCATTGTTCACCTGAAGCGTCTCCATCATCTGATCAGTATCCAAAGGCATCACTGACTCAAGTCGATCTCCATCTTCTACTGCAGGAGCCAACGTAGTTCCTCCATAGATTACGATGATTTTGTTGCCGATAAGACCGTCTGAACTGATTGTAGCTTTGGAATCCTTACGGATAAATTCCACCACCTCTTCCTCCACATTCATTTCTATCTCTACCTGGGCGTCACCGTAAAAGTTGATTTTGCGGACTGTACCTATTTTCACCCCGGAAAACCAGATATTATTCCCTTCCTGTAAGCCTCCGATATCATCGAACACAGCTTTAAGCTGTATGGCTTTTACAAATTTCTTCTGCTGACCTCCAAGTGTCAGGACTCCTGCCACAAGTATAGCTATGCCTACAAAGACAAATATGCCTACTATGACTGATCTTTTATTTTCGCCTCTCATGAGTTCATAAAATTATAATCGTAAAATGATTTTATGCGTTTGTCTTCTGCGTGAGGAAATACCTCTTCAAAAGTTCCTATAGATCCAAACTGCCCATCCAAAAGCACTGCCATGCGATCCCCTGTTTCTTTGGCACAGGTCAGATCGTGTGTAATGACAATGGATGAAGTATTATACTCTTGCCTTACCTGGTTTATCAGCGTATTGATCTCTCCGCACGTGATTGGATCCAATCCAGCTGTAGGTTCATCATAGAGCATAATTTCCGGCTCCAAAATCAACGTACGCGCAACACCTATTCTCTTTTTTTGACCTCCCGAGAGCTCAGAAGGCATTTGATTGATAGTTTGAGGCAATCCCACGCTATCTAATAAACCTTCTATTTTCGCAGTGATTTCCTTCTTTGTCAAATTCTTGATGTTTCTCACCAGAGGGAATTCCATATTCTCCCGAACGGTCATACTGTCGTAAAGCGCTGAATTTTGAAATGAAAACCCAATCCTCAAACGCAAAGCATTCAATTCCTTTGTTTTTAAAGTAGAAACTTCTTTGCCTAATACATTCATTGTCCCAGAATCCTGTTTCAAAAGGCCTACCATAATTTTGATCAGAACTGACTTTCCTGAGCCAGATTTACCTAGGACCACCAGATTTTCTCTTTTGTACAAATCCAGATCCACTCCTGTGAGCACATCCAAATCACCAAAGGATTTCATTAAACCGCGAATTTCTACTACTTTCTCTTCCATTGCTTACATCATTCGAATTGCGTTCACGATCTGAAGAACCAATAGCTCTTCAATAAATATCAGGAACATCGCCATCACCACTGCCGCATTAGCAGCTCGACCAACACCCTCTGTTCCTTTGGAAGAATTGTAGCCCTTGTAGCAACCTACAATGCCGATTGTAAAGCCAAAAAGCAGCGCTTTTAGGACCGATGAAATAATATCCAAAAAGCTGATAGATTCAAAAACCTGAACAAAGAAGGTTACCATACTGACATTTTCATTTGCATTCACGCTGAGAAATGATCCCATCAGGGCTACAAAATCTGTGAACATCACCAGTACTGGAATCATGAATGTTGTTGCCAACACACGCGTAACTACCAAAAATTTGAATGGATTAGTCGCTGATACTTCCATCGCGTCTATCTGCTCCGTCACTTTCATAGAGCCTATCTCAGCACCTATACTTGACCCTACCTTTCCTGCTGCAATCAATGCAGTCACCAGTGGGCCCATAGCCCTTACCACAGCAATCGCAATCAAGGAAGGAAGCCAGGAAGTGGCGCCGAAGTTAGAGAGTGAAGGCCTGGATTGGTTGGTAAATACGATGCCTACAATAAATCCAGTCAGCGCGATTAGAGGCAAGGATTCAACCCCTATTCTATAGCACTGATGAATCACCTCCCTAAACTCATAAGGGGGCACAAATACCTCTTTAAAGAATCGCCTGACAAAATTCCAAGCGTCTGCCAGTCCGGTAAAAAACTTATCGATTTTCTTTGAAAGCAGGGGCTTTCTATCTGCTGCTTTTTCAGTCATAAATTATTTCTGATAGCTCGAAATTAATTAAATTATTTAAAAGGGTAGTTTTAACATACTTCAAAGTCCGAGGATTGATCGTAAGTCGGATTCACTTAACGGCTTTTCAAAAATATCGCTGATTCTTTTATCCGAATTTGCCTGCTGAATTTCTTCATTTTGGACAGACCCTGATTGCAAAACTACTCTAGAATTTGGTCTTACTTTTTCTAATTCATTTACAAATTCCCACCCGCTCATTTCTGGCAAATTCAAATCTACCAAAAGCAAATCTACGGATTCAGATTTCAGAAAATCTAAGGCTTTGCTCGGTGTATCGAAATAAACAAATTCAACACCAGAGTCAATTTTCATAAGTCTTTTTTCTACCACTATTTTTTGAATCCTGTCGTCATCAAGTAAAAGTATTTTTTTGATCTGGATTGATTCCATTAGGAGAAATTCGGATTTAGTAGATGTGATTTGATAATGCTAAGGTTAAAAAAATCTGATTTAAATTTCAATCTTGAACTAACAGGGTTACACATACTATTGCCAATATGTAACTAAACAGACGATGAATGGTTATTATCCCTTCTAGCCCATGGTGACGAAGCGTTAAATGCGATAGCCAAAGTGTAATTAGATAAACTGCTACTTTTAGCCAAAGCTAAACTTTTTAGCTTAGCCAAATTTCGACATCCCTAAAACTCATTTATCTATCAATAAACCAGATACTTAAATAAAATAATTCAAAGTCAAGCTTATTAAGGAAGTATGTGATTTTGCACCACTGGGGATTAAGACTGAAAGTCGAACATTTTCTGCTACCGTAGATTATTCTGCAAATAAATAGGTCTTTCCTCTCCAAAATCAGTCTTATTTTTTAGCTATTCTGCCACGATTTTTTTTCAATCAAATATGGAATTACCAAAAACACGAAAGAAAAAGTAGATCCAATTCATGCTCTTTCTGCAGTTTACAGGAACTCGATTTGACTTTCAATAAGGGATGGAGAGTGAGGGGGAGATGAGAAAACATTTATAAAAAGATAGATTTCATTGTCAAAAATCCTTGGATTACGATCTTTACAATTCTTGTTTCTTCCGTAGGAATTGAACGTAAATCTACTACGAACACCTGTGTAGGCATGCTCATTTCGTCCCTGACCGATCCCATTTTGGGGATGGCAGAGCAAGCAGGAATTAATGATTTTGACCTGATGATAAACTTCATGAGAAATCTCTGAGCGACAGTTATCGTATGATTTCAACCTCCTCTAATACCTACACGCTCACCTCGCTCAGCACTGCTCTATCTAAGCTGCTCGCAAGAAATGAGCAGACGATTTGAGAAGTATAGATTATGCTTTTCTGAGGACTCGCAGGAATCATCGCATTCTTCAAAAAAGAGAAAAAGTAATGCCATTAAATGCCATTATAGTTGTATCAATTACCACTGTTTGGATGCATCTCTTTTCACAGCTGACTTGGGATTGGCAGACAAGAACACGTACTATTTATTCCGTGAATTCTACCTATTTCCCCTCACCTCGGTTTCTTCTCGCCATCTATTTATATAGGTGTGTTAGTTTATGAATTCTCCCATTAAGGATTTTTTGGCTGAGAAGAAAAACCAACTTATTCAGAAACTGATAAATTGGTACATTGGCTTAAACTCTGCACTTAACTCGATTCAATAATTTTAATCTTACGACAATCCCCACTTCTATGAAACAGTTATTCTTATATATGTATATCCGCGATTGCACCAGTAAAAGGCAAAAAGCGGCTTAATGTATGTTAAACACTAGCATTGCCGGTACTTCGGTCACCCGTCATCGGTCTTCCCGCCAGTTAACCAAAGAAAGAGGGGTCACTGGCATCATTGCGGATAATCAGATTCTTATATATACTCCTCGCCTTTTCCGCCAGTTCCTATTCTTTTGCCCAAAATACTGCTTATGATGAAGGTATGGCTAAGGAAGTCGGTGCGGATGAGTACGGCATGAGAAAATATGTGATTGCTTTCCTATATCGCGGCGACAGAGTCGATGAATACACTGAGCAGCAAAGAACAGAGATTCAAACTGGTCACATGGCCAATATCAACCGATTGGTGGAAGAAGATAAAATGGTGTTGGCTGGGCCTTTCTTTGGAAATGAGGAATTGCGTGGCCTATTCTTCTTTGCAGTGGATAGACTGGAGGAGGCCGAAAATCTCACTGCTACTGATCCAGCTATCAAAGCTGGCGTACTCAGAATGGAACTAAAAGAATGGTATGGCTCGGCGGCACTGATGCTGATACGCAATATGCATAGTAAAGTGGCTAAGGTTGAAATCTAGGCTTTAGCTACTTATAGAGGAATATCTGGTGTTCGTCCTTCGGGTCAAAGAGCGAGACAGTTCCTGCGTGTGAGAGTCGAATTTAAAATAATGAGAAGGACAATTTATCAGTCAGCAGTTCTAAGGCTCTAATCGCTTTGATGGAATTGCCTTTTTCATTGAGCTCAGGACTCCAAACAGCAATACTAAACTTATGCGGCATCACGGCAGCCACTCCACCTCCTACCCCACTTTTACCAGGCAGCCCAACTCTGAATGCAAATTCTCCTGCTTCATCATAAAACCCACAGGTCAGCATCAGTGCATTGATCCTTCGGGCGCTGCTTTCTGATAGTATCTGTCTATTGGCAAAAATTGAATAGCCGTCATTGGCTAGAAATGAAAACGATTTTGCCAGATCAACACAACTCATATCTATGGCGCATTGAGAAAAATAAACATCCAGCACCTCTTCAATCGGGTTATTGAAGTTTTTGTAAGATTTTAGAAAATAGGCCAATGCGGTATTTCGCTCCCCATGATTCTTTTCTGAATTCTTGACATCAGGATTGATTTTCACACAGGTTTCACCTGCTAGTTCATTGATAAACTCCGATAATTGATCTGTTGGGTTTTCAAACTTACTACATAGGGCATCAGTGATCACCAAGGCTCCTGCATTGATAAAGGGATTTCTAGGAATTCCCTTTTCGTATTCCAGCTGGGCGATAGAATTAAAAGGATCTCCACTCGGCTCCACATTCACCCGAGACCAAAGCTTCGTATTGAACACGTTGAATACCATCGTAAGCGTATGAACTTTGCTGATACTTTGGATAGAAAACGGAATCCGATGATCTCCTACGCCATAGACATTCCCTTTCAGATCTACCAGCGCTATCCCGAATTGATTCGGATCAACAGTTGCGATTTCAGGGATGTAGTCGGCTACTTTGCCTTTTAGGTTCTCTTTCTGTACTTCGTGGTACACCTCTTCAATAATTCCCTGATAATCCATTCTAGAAAAGTGTGGAAATTTGGGAGAGAATGAAAGGTTTTTTTAAGAAATCGTGGTTTGACGTAGAGATACTTTAAACTATATTTTCTTGAGTTAACAAGCTGGGAGATGGGAGACCGAAGCCACTTCATTCTTACTTTCAAACAGTAAAAGCAGATACGCTTCAGCTATCACAAATTTTGGTATCCTTCTAAAAACACATACCCAAAATTCTTATGTATATAATTTTTCTATATATTTGACTTAGCTAGGTAATGCAGCGAAACAATGTCAAACAACAATCTAATTAAAGGCACCCTCCAAACCATCATTCTAAAGCTCCTAGAGGAGAATGAACGCATGTATGGCTATGAGATCACGCAGCGCGTTAAAGAACTGACAGCTGGAGAAATCAAAATCACGGAAGGAGCCCTCTACCCTGCTTTGCACAAGCTGGAAGCCGAAGGATTGCTCAGTACAGAAATCGAGCAAGTCGATAATCGCGTGAGGAAATACTACAGCCTGACCAAAGATGGGCAAAAGGAAGTCACAAGCAAGATGTCTGAGTTGCAAGGCTTCGTAGAAAACCTGCAGCGCATCCTGACTCCAGACCTTAAACCAGGTTTTAACATCTGATTTTTTAAACGCAGCAGCTATGAGACAACTTACAGAACAGGAACTTAATCAGGTGAAAAATGCGGTCGCAGCAAAGGAATTGATTTCGGCAGAAATTCTTTTGGAGGTGTATGACCACTATGTGAGTCATCTGGAGAGTTTTGACGAGTCGGACTTTGAAGCGGAATTGTTTGAGCTGGAGCAAAAATTCAAGTATAGCTATTGCCATGCGCTTCAGGCAAAATTCATCAAAGCATCCAAAAAAGAGATGTTCAATCTTCAATGGACAATTTTTAAGACCTACTTCACTTGGCCAAGGTTTCTAGCAACTATAGCGTTTCTTATCTTCTTATTGACTCTTTGGGGCAACATTGATAGCAGAACCAAAGGTCTATCTCTAATTTTACCCCTAGTCTTAATTATCCTGATGACAGCATGGATTTACTTTAAATCATATAGGAAGGTGACTAAAATTAAGAAGATGATACCTAGTCACAAAAAGATAGAATCATCCTATTTAAACACGATTATGATTCAACTTACATTGCTTATGTCATCCTTCAATTTGATCATATTAGTCCCTAAAATATTAGATTTTCCATACTTTTTAGATAGCAATTTCTTCTTGGTGGCCAGTTTTAGCTTATTTATTATTTACACTAGTTACACGTTGACGCTTTTCGAAGTCTGGAAAATAAAGACCAAAACTTCCCTGATATGAGACAGCTCACATCACAGGAACTAGAACAGTTTCATGCAAGACTGAAAAGCCTTCATATCAGATATACAGAAGTGTATGAAGAGACCTTTGACCATTACTGCACTACACTTGAGAATACTCCAGCTTTGGATTCTCCGGTAATTATCGCAAAGCTGAATGATACTTTTGCTTGGTCGGTGGTGAAAAGAATGGAGAAAAACAGCAGAAGAGCCCGAAATCAACAGGCAAATAAAATGCAACTTGAATCATTAAAAATCTGGAAACTCAAAAGCTCAAGTTTGCTCATTTTGCTTGCAATATTAACTATGTCTCTTTCTATAAGTTATTGGTTAGGGACATTTGCTTTCATTTCATGCGTTGGGTTGATAACACTTTTAGGATTTATGCATGCCTTGGTAAAGTACCGATCAGAACTCAATTTCAGTCTTAATCCTACCAAAGAAAGACCTACCAATTCTTTCAGTCATGTTCTGATCGCAAGATTTTACCCGTTTATTGGTCCTATGACCTATATATAACTCGGAATAAGTACTATAAAATTAAATTACCTCCAACTAGGATCACAATTCTTCACTTTCAATAATTACTTCTCTATAGTCTTTCTTTAATCAAAGTAGCTATGAATTATAAAGCTCCAAAACTTCATTCATCAAACAAATAATGAAACTTTCCCCTTCCCAAATCACCGTGCTCAAAAAACTGATCTCCTACAAGGGTTATCCCGAGATCGATTTACAATACGAGATATTGGATCATGTGGCCTGTAAGGTGGAAGTGTTGTTGGAAGAGAAACCCACGCTATCACTTGACGATGCGTTCCGTAAAGTGCATGGGGAATTTGGGATATTTGGATTCAGTGATTTGGCGGAGTCTTATATCAAAAGTATAGAAAGACGCTATCGAAGATTTTTCTGGGAGGAGTTCAAATCAATATTCACAAGTAGTAGAATTATCTACCCTGTAGCTATGGGATTTATTCTCTATTTGCTGAGTATCAATAGCAGACTTTTTGGAGAACAAGTGAGTTTACCAGTTTGGGGCGCAGCTTTCACTAGTATAGCGGTAATCTTCATCATTGTGAAATACTGGAGAGCAACTAAAAGTCTCAAGAACTAGGTGTCCTACAGAAGCTCAGCTAATTCCTTCGGCTTTTTCAACGTCATGATGCAATTTAATATTCATGGCATGCGGTTTTTAGGAAACCCAGATTACACCATTTCTTTTACCCCACAAGGCATCTTTACCTGGTTGGCTCTTGCCGGTATTTCGGCATGCTTTATCTCCATCTTTTTGATCCCAAGTGTTCTTAACAGATCAATCGAAGAAACGGAGAAGTTGCAGCAGCTTTATGAAGGATAGACACATTTTAATAGTATCTACTTCACCTTTTATCAAAAATCAACCTACCAATACACCCTTTTTTGGCATTTCAAGCAAATAATGGAAGCAAACTAATAAACCCTCTTTACCCTAAATAAGCTCATCAGGCCACATAACACTAAACTTCACAGGTAGATAACCTTACTCCAAAATTTTATTTGTACTTTTGCGCCTCAATCAGGCAAACCATGCAGAATATTCGAAATATCGCAATCATCGCACACGTTGACCACGGCAAAACAACACTCGTGGACAAAATCATCCACGCTTCTCAGATTTTCAGAGAGAATCAGCAGTTTCAAGATTTAATTCTTGACAGCAATGATCTCGAGCGTGAAAGAGGAATCACTATTCTTTCTAAGAACGTATCCATTCGTTACAAAGACACAAAAATCAACATTATTGACACTCCTGGTCACGCCGATTTCGGTGGTGAAGTAGAACGTGTATTGAAAATGGCTGATGGTGTGATCCTGTTGGTGGATGCTTTCGAAGGCCCTATGCCTCAAACCCGATTTGTATTGGGCAAAGCGTTGGATCTTGGATTGACTCCTATCGTAATAGTAAATAAAGTGGATAAAGAAAACTGTCGTCCAGACGAAGTTCAGGAGTCAGTATTCGAATTGATGTTCAACTTGGACGCTACCGAAGAGCAGTTGGAATTCCAAACACTTTACGGATCAGCTAAGCAAAACTGGATGGGCCCTGATTGGAAAAACCCTACCGATTCTATCTTCCCTCTTTTGGATGCTATTTTGGAACACATTCCAGCTCCAAAAATTGACGAAGGTACGCTTCAGATGCAAATCACTTCTTTGGATTACTCCAATTTCGTAGGTAGAATTGCTATCGGCCGTGTTAAAAGAGGCATAATAAAAGAAGGTCAGCAGATCGCCTTGATGAAAGCTGATGGTTCTATCAAAAAGATGAAAGTTAAAGAACTTCATACGTTTGAGGGACTAGGAAAACTCAGAGTGACAGAAGTTGCCGCTGGTGATATCTGTGCAGTGACTGGTATCGAAGATTTCGAGATCGGTGATACTGTTTCTGATGTTGAGAATCCAGAAGCTCTTCCAAGAATCTCTATAGATGAGCCTACGATGAATATGCTCTTCACCATCAACAACTCTCCATTCTTCGGTAAAGAAGGGAAATTCGTGACTTCCCGTCACTTGAGAGATCGTTTGATGAAAGAGACTGAGAAAAACCTTGCACTTCGTGTAGAATCAACAGATTCTGAAGACAAGTTTTTGGTTTACGGTCGTGGTATCCTTCACTTGTCTGTTTTGATTGAAACGATGAGAAGAGAAGGTTATGAACTTCAAGTAGGACAGCCTCAGGTGATCTTCAAAGAAATTGACGGTGCGAAATGCGAACCTATCGAGACATTAGTAGTTGACGTGCCGCAGGAAACTGCTGGTAAAGTGATCGAACTTGCCACTCAGCGTAAAGGTGAACTAGTGGTCATGGAGCCAAAAGGCGATCTTCAGCATTTGGAGTTCAATATTCCTTCAAGAGGTTTGATTGGATTGAGAAACAACATGCTTACCGCTACTCAAGGTGAAGCAATCATGAACCATAGATTTACTTCTTACGAGCCTTTCAAAGGTAATATACCAGGTCGTACTAACGGTTCATTGATCTCTATGGATAACGGGCAGTGTACTGCTTACGCTATCGACAAACTTCAGGACAGAGGTACTTTCTTCATAGAGCCAGGTGATGATCTCTATACAGGTCAAGTAATCGGTGAAAACTCGCGTGACAATGATATCGTAGTGAACGTGCAGAAAGGCAAGAAATTGACCAACATGCGTGCTTCAGGATCTGATGACAATGCGCGTATCACTCCTGCTAAGAAGTTCTCTCTAGAAGAGTCTATGGAATACATCCAGAAAGATGAGTACCTAGAGATCACTCCTAAGTCTATCCGAATGAGAAAAATTTATTTGGACGAAGGCGAAAGAACTAGAAATTCAAAGAAAGAATCTTAATAAGATTTTAGATAAACTATAGAAATCCCTCAGGCGAAAGTTTGAGGGATTTTTTTTTGAATTTTAAAAAAAGAAGTCACAGTAACAACCTTTAACATTATATTTTCGTCGCAAAACTAAGCTTTAAATATTACGCTATGAAAAATAAAATACTACCTCCTTTGTTGTTTTTAGTATTAGGAACATCTGTATTTGCCCAAACCAAAAACGATTTAATATTTCTTCCCGAAGGCGCAAAGGAAGTTCAGGTTAGGGAAGTAGGAACGAATTTGATAACATATTCTTTTCCAGAAGAAATTACAGTATACACCATTAATAAGTACATGGTACACAAAATCGTGTTTGGAAGCAGACGTGAGGAGTCTTTTGAAAGTCCATTTCTGCAGGTCAAAGGAATAGAGAATGCTGACAAAGTTTACATCACATATATCCCTCAGGAAGTAGGTGGACTTGAATTAAAAGGAGAGCTTTTCAGCAAAGCAACCGGTGTGACTATTTTTTCAAGTATGCACAATGTTAAAGAATCGCTCATTGGATAAGATGAAAGCAGAAGCTTCCATGCTTGGGGCGAAAGTAGTTTTAATATCGGATGCTCAATCGCGTGGAAATTACTATGGAAATAAAAACTCTCCTAGTCAGTCCACCCAAACGGTATTTTTTGGCCAGGCATTTAATTCAAATCCAATGGATCCAAATGGAATTAAGGACAAACTACATAAATCGAAATATGTGCTATACCAAACATATACTCTTAACAGAAATGGTTTCAGCCCCAAAATGAAAATGTCACTGAAATATGATGAGAATCGAATACCAATAACCAATCGAATTGAGGATATCGTACAGCGAGACGGTAGACTTTACGTCACTAGTCCTGGTCTCCGATCAAAAAACAGTCAACTAGAAATCATCAGTCTACGAGATGGCATCTTAACGCTGTTGGAAACACATAAAAACACTGTTTACAATTACATACTTCAGACTGAGGAAAGTGACTTCATAAAAAGTTTTCCATCTATTTTGGCGAAAGATTAAAAAAAATCAGACTACAACAAAACTTCTTACCAAAGACTATGTACTTCCTCGCGAATGTATTTATCATAGATATTCTTTACAGCCATCATTTGTTCATTAGTCAGGATTGGTAGTTGACCTGCATTTACATTCGCCTCCAATTGTGATGATTTTGAGGCTCCGGGAATCACTACACTTACCTCATCATACATCAGGATCCAACGAAGGGCTATTGCCGCCAAAGCTCCATCTCCTTTGAAAAGCTCCCGTAGCTCTGCTATTGCAGGAAACGCTTTTTCCAAAGGCACTCCAGCAAACGTTTCTCCCTTATCAAAAGCCTTTCCATCCCGATTGAAATGTCGGTGGTCATCATTTGAAAAAGTGGTCTCAGGTGTGATTTTACCAGAAAGCAATCCACTAGCCAATGGAACACGGATTACTAATCCTACATTTTTGGATGCTGCAAGCTTAAAAAGTTCTTCAGCTGGCTTCTGTCGAAACATATTGAAAATGACCTGAACGCTCGAAACAATGTCATATTCCATTGCACTTTTGGCTTCTTGCACCTGCTCCACACTCACTCCCATTGCAGCTATTTTACCTTCTGCTTTCAATTTTTCAAATAAACCAAAAATATCATCCCGCTTGTAAACTGAAGTAGGCGGACAATGAAGCTGAATCAAGTCTAACCTGTTCAAACCAGTATTTCGAAGGCTATCTTCCACATGACGTCTCAGCCTCTCTATTGTGTATGTTTCATTGATGTGTGGATGAATCCTCCTGCCACATTTAGTTGCCACATATATCTTTTCTGACCTATTTCTTACAGCTTGTCCTACTGCAGCTTCACTCGCCCCAGCATCATACACATCTGCGGTATCTACAAAATTCACCCCTTTATCAAAGGCCGAATGAAGTATTTCCTCTGCGACTTTTGGATTAAATGGACCTCCCCAGCCTCCGCCTACTTGCCAAGTCCCCAAGCCAATTTCTGATACTTTCCATCCAGTCTTACCTAAAATTCTATAATTCATGCTTTTTTGATTTTATTGAAAAAATGGACTTGAAATTCAAAACACAGACTAAAAATCGCCTGATTATCTAAAAGTAATTTAAATTTTTATCTTTAGAATCACGGTTAATCCTGATTTTTGTCCGTTAGAAAAATCCAACAAATGCACCAACCTATAAATCTATTTTCATGAAATCAAGAAGACAATTTATCAAAACCATCAGCGTGGCAAGTGCCACTGCTGTCTTACCTATAACCTCAATCGCTAAAGAAATGGCAAAACAAAAAATGATTCATCAAGTTTACTTTTGGCTACATGATACAGCCAACACACAAGAATTTCTCACCGAAGCAGTTCCAATGCTAGGTAGATGCAAAACCGTAGATAAATTCATCGCTGGCACACCTGCCGCCACTGAAGACAGAGAAGTAGTCGATCATAGCTTTCAAGTGTCTTGTACGGCTTTCTTTGACAGCTTAGAGGATCAGTTGGTCTATCAGTCAGATCCTACTCACTTGGAGTTTATTGACAAGTATTCACACATGTGGAAAAAAGTCCAAGTGTACGACATCGCAATCTAAAACATCTAAAAGCACCTCTCATTCGTAGTTAATAACAGATAAACCTGATATTATGAATAACTCTAAGTGGATCTTCGGATTGATAATTTTGCTCATCTGGTCATGTACTCAAAAAGATGAAATAATTCCAGATCCACAATCGAACAAAGTGAGAGGTGCTATTTTTGATTCCATGGAAGAATGGTACTACTGGAATGAAGAGCTGCCAGCTTCTATAAATTCTGCGGACTACTCGTCTAATGAAGAATTCCTAAATGCAATTACTTTTAAACCTCTGGATCGCTTTTCCTATCTGACTACACAGGAAGCATTCAACAATGCATTTGTAGGCAAGAATGCCGGTCACGGCTTTGGATTCGCTTTCGATGCCACTGAGAAATTGTATTTAACTTTTGTCTATGATGAGTCCCCTGCAGGAAAAGACGGCTGGCAACGTGGCTGGGAGATTACGGGAATTAACGGCAAAGCTATCGCAGCATACAAAAATGCTTCCGGAAGTTATGATTTTCAGTTGGGAACATCAGATCCCGGCATTACAAATTCCTTCAGTTTCAAATTACCTGACGGCTCTACGACCACCCGTACCAACGTCAAAGCTGAGTACCAGTCAAACTCAGTATTGCATCAGCAAGTAATTGAGCTTGAAGGCAAAAAAGTAGGATATTGGGTGTATCAAAGTTTCAAAGCCACGGTTGGTCAGTCCCCGACAAAAAGTTTAGAAGTGGATGAATCGATGGTATTTTTCGAAGCCGCTGGCATTAATGAATTGATTATCGATCTGAGATACAATGGCGGTGGCTCTGTCGCGGTAGCGGAGCAAATCAACAATTATTTGATCCAATCTTCCAATACAGGGAAATTGATGTACACAAACAAGTTGAATTCGCTGAAAACAGATCTTCAGAAAAGCGTGAATTTCAAAAAGGGCGGAAATTTAAACTTGGATAAGTTGATATTTATTACTTCCAGAGGAACGGCATCAGCATCGGAATTAGTGATCAATTCACTGGATCCCTATTTCAACATTACCTTAGTAGGAGATAATACCTTTGGAAAACCAGTAGGCTCCTTCCCGCTTTCCAGCTATAACAATACACTAAAGGAGAACAACGTAGAGCTAGTACCCATCACTTTTGCCACTGCCAATTCTGAAGGCAAAGCGGAGTACTTCGATGGCTTCCCAGCAGACTTTGCTGTCGGCGATACGCCGCAATTCAACTGGGGCAATCCAAACGACCTACGTCTGGCGGCTGCGCTGAATGTCATTGAAAACGGCTTTGTCGGAGGAAGAATTTTGAATAGTTTCTACAGGCCTAAATGGGAAATGATCGACCAGTTTAAAGGATTGAAACAAGAATTTCCGGCTTATTAAAATTTCGGAATCAAACCAGTCGCCTTATTGTCTTTGCCTTACTTGGATGCACCTACTGTTGTCGGAAAGGCGAGCGAGCAATTTCGTCTCTGTAATCTTAAAGCCTATTTTTCAAATCCATTAAGTCTAAGGTCTAAACAGCTACGTTAATTTTGAAAAAAGATCCGCAGGATTGCTACGATTCATGACCCTCGGCGAAGCCGGGGGATGACAGAAAAGAATGGAAGCCCCGAAGGTGGCGTGACTAGTAAGTTCAGTTCATATATAGCTATAAAGAAAAAGCAGTTAATTCTAACCCTAATTTTTCCTACGAACAGCCTAAACTACTATTTCGCTCTTTCAGAGCTTTAGCATAGCCCAGTCCTGCGAACTGGGCTATGGTATTTTGTGCTTTCAGACCTATCTGTGTTTGGTAGGCTTTGAACCACTTTTTCTGCATCCTCCACCAAAAACCAATGTCCCAAGTCGTTAAACCAACTGGCTAAATCCTCCCAAACCGTTCCGTAGGAACGCCTGGTCGGTTGCCCACATTTTAGCTATAAAGATATTTTTTTCGTTCCTTAAGAACGTCTGGAAATGATCAAATTCATTATGCGTTCCGATGGAATATACCCTTGGGTATCTTACTTAGTTTGTAGCAATCAAATCTCCCTATCGGACCACACAAGAAACTCATGTTAAACTGCCCCAAGTTTGCGGGTATCATCCCTTTAAATCAGAAATTATAGTAGCTAAACTTTTTGCTTTCTAAACCTTACTTTTTCCTCTTAAAATCAGCATCCATCAGAACCCATTTCTCCGGATCGAGCACCACGTTAGCCGGATCAAAATCCACCGAAATTGAGAAGGACTTTGTTTCTTTATCCAAAGTCACCGTTTCAATTATAGGCTTGTCTTTATTTACCTGATAAATAGCAACTTGCAAGGGCATGGTAAATAAACCACTGTCTTTTTGTACTTGCTTTAAGGTTAACTTCAACTCCTTTGAGCTTCCATCATATTCCCAATTTCCTGCTATTTTCAAACTTCCAGGCTTATACAGCCACTGGTCAAAAAACAGTTCCAGATCCAATCCTGAAGTTTCTTCCATGATCCTTCGAAAATCCGCTGTAGTCGCATTCAAATCTTTATACTGCGCGTAATAAATTCTGATTCCTTTCCAGAAATCGTCAGTTCCCATTATTCCTCTCAGCATGTGAAGAACCCAAGACCCTTTATGATAGGTCTGTGAAGTAGTCACCTTACTCATATCTGAAAGATTATCATGAATAATAGTATACTCTAGATTGTCTTTGTGAAATGCATCTACCCGCTGCTTGCTTGTTGCCATTTGCTTCATAAACTCATCATGACCGTACTCATGACCTACGAAAAGCGAGGTGAAGTAAGTTGCAAATCCCTCGCTGAGCCACACATCATCCCAGTCGTGCTCAGTCACGGCATTCCCGAACCATTGATGGGCGATCTCATGAATGACCACATTGCGCCAGCGCTCATTTCTATCTCCTACCACAGATCCCTCAGAATATAAAATCGCTGAAGCTGCTTCCATTCCTCCACTCACACTATTGGACTGGATATTCGCAAGTTTCTCGTAGGAAAAAGGCCCGATGTAGTCACTGTAATAAGCCAGTGCTTTTTTGGTAGGTTCAGCGAAATCATAGAATCCTGCATCCCTATCTTGACGATATACCCAAGTCTCAATTGCTTTCCCCTCGAAATCTTTCACATGCTGCATGGCAAATTCTGCTACTCCCATGACGTACAGCCAAGAAGCAATCGGCACTGATTGCTTCCAATGCGTCAAGCGATTCCCGTTACCAAGATTAGTTTCTTCGACTTTCAGCCCGTTGGATACTACTTGATAATGATCAGGAGCTGTCACCACGAATTCGCTCGTTGCTTTGTCATACGGATGATCCACTACTGCCAACCAATTCCGAGCTTTGTTTGGCCAGTTGTCACTAAAGAAGGTGCGATCACCATATTTGTTATTGGCGATTTTCAAGCCTGTCACAGGAATACCTGAATAGGTAATTGTGTATTGAGCTCTTTGATTCATACGTGACGAGGTAGGAAGTTTGATTTTCAACGCATCACCTTCATGCGTAAAATCCAAGATTTCCGCTCCAAGTTTGACTTGGTGAACTGTCATCCCTTTATTATCAAGGGCTGTAGAAGCTTTCGTCAAATCCAATCTGAGACTATCCACTCCTGCTCCAAGAAAGCGTACATCCACGATCATTTTGACTTTGATCTCATCACTAGTATCAGAAAGCTCAATGTTGAACTGGTAATTCAACACATCTACCTTGAGATTTTTCGGGTATTTATCTGCGAAAGTGGACGTGACACTCAGCAGCAAAAACGATAGAATTAGTAATCCATTTTTCGGATAGCTCATTTCAACGGAAGTTCTGTAGCTGGTAAAAAATCAATTATCCCTTTTTCAGAGATGGTTTTCTCAATATCCTCTATACTTGTAGGTACAAAAGCACTCATGTTTTCAACCCCATCTTCTGTCACTAAAGCTACATCTTCTATTCTCACGTACAATCTTTCCTCATGAATCCAGATCATCGGATCAATCGTGAAAACCATTCCAGGTTGTAATTTCACACCATGTACTTGTCCTACGTCATGCACAATCATTCCTACAGGATGCTGGAAATGCCCACGGAAATTGATCCCTGCTTCCACCGCTTTCAAATGAGCTGGCTTCACAAATTTCTTTCCCTCCATATATTTTCTCATATCTGCCGCAGCCTGATCCAACACTTCATTGGAAGTCACGCCTGGTTTGATATATCGAAACAGCGCATCTCTATACTCAACAATAAAGTCATACAACGCACGCTGCTCATCAGTAAACTTGCCATTCACAGGCCAGATTCGCGTCACATCACTAGAGTAATACTTATAATCAGGAGCATAATCCATCAGCACCAAATCTCCATCTACCAACTTATCTGTTTTGTGAAAATAATGACCCATGTAAGCATTTGTTCCTCCTCCTATGATCGCAGGATAAGAGTCGCCCATAGCACCATGTAGTGAAAATACATATTTGGAAGCAGCACCCAATTGATACTCGTAGACACCAGGCTTCGTAGATTTCATTGCTTCAATGATCGCCAAGCCAGCGATCTGAGTAGCTTTTCTGATAATTTCAATCTCCCTTTCGCTTTTAATCAATCGTAATCCATCAAGAATTGGTGAAAGATTTTTGATTTCAAATTGTGGGAAACGTGACTCTAATTTTTGAATAAAATCTGCCTCACGAGAAGAAGCTCCATCCCAAGGATCTGAAGCCGCCATTATCTGCTTGGCCAGAAGTTCGTCTCGACTATCATTTCCACTTTCTACAGGACTAAATTCTGTATAAAGACTTGGAGCTGGGGGTCTGATCAATCCTGATCCAGACAAATCCCTGGCTAGAAATTCAATACCTTTTACCTGATCGATTCCTGTAAGTTCTTTTACCAAATCAGCATCTTCAGCAGAAAGTACCTTTCCTTGATTTCGTTCCATTCCCTCATCTCTGTGCGAGAGGTAAAGCGTTGAACTTTTACTTTTACCATTGATAAGGAGGTAAGCATGTGGAGACTCTATTCCTGTCAAATAATAGAAGGAATTGGATTGGCGGAAAACGCTTACTCCCGGAGTTCCTCCCGAGCCTTGGATGACTGCTATAGATTGATTGCCTATAGCATCGAAAATCTTTGATCTTCGACTGGCAAATTCTTCTTTCGAAAAATCAGTTTGGTAATAGTTTTTCTCTTGTGCAAGTGATGGAATAGTCCCGAGTAAGAGCAGCAAAATTGCTAAGGTGTCTCTAATTTTCATAGGTATGTTATTGCTCAATTTTAAGTTGATATTTAAAATATTTAATCCGGCTAATCAGGCTTCACTATCAATATAGGAACTTTTCGCTCCGCGTAAATCAATTGCTCAGCTACACTACCAATCAGAAAATCATCTTCATCGGCAATCCCTTTATTTCCGATAATGATCAAATTAGCCTTCTGCTTAGCTGCAAAATCATGTAACGATCGGCTAATGTGATTGCCGCTATCCTGTATACAAATCAATTCAGCGTCGAGTCCTGTTTTCTTTTTAATCTTCTTAAATGTGCTCTCTGCTTTGACTCGCAACGTATTCTGATATTTCTCTTGATTTTTGAAGTAGGGGAAATATTGAAAACCAGCTTTCAGCACATGAACTGGAATTAATTTGGAGGAAAGATTCTTCGAAAGATTCAATCCTCGCGTGATCACTTTCTCTGTATAGCTAGAAAAATCCAAAGCCAAGACAATGTTTTCAAACTCTGTTTCGGCTTCTTCAGGCACAAACAAGCAATCGGAATCAGTTAAGCGAATTACTTTACTGCTAAATACTCCAGTTCCTACTTCTTTCGCTTTTTTACCAAGCACCACTAGATTGAATTGCTGAGAATCTACCCATTTTATCAGGATATCCAGTTTTCCACCAAGGGCAATTTTAATGTGAATGCTGGATTTCTTGGAACCAAAAACCTTCTCCACCAATTCCAGCAATTCATCTTCCAGCACTTCTTCTAGCGGCTTCGGTAGCTGTTGCGTTAGCGCAGCCAGATCAGTAGAATCACTTTCCAAGGCTACAAAATGGACTAAGGTGAGCGAATCAAAATCAAAGACGTCATCTAGTTTCTTGAAATACCTCAGTAAAAACTCATCTGTCTCACTCAAATCCAGAAAAATCCCAATGTTCTTTAATGGTTTCATGGCTTTTTATCTTTATCGATTTGCTTCATTATCACTTTTGTGAGACGGTTTGAATAGGATTTTTGATCTATCTCATCTGCCAGCTGCTTATCTCTGGCGTATTCCTTTTTCACCCCTTTGAGAAGCGAATAACACATAACAATCAGAATTACCAGAAAGGGTAATCCTGTCGAAATCGTTGCCGTTTGTAAGGCTGTAAGCCCTCCTCCAATAAGCAGAACTGCCGCCACAGCTCCTTCCGTGGTAGCCCAAAACACATGCTGCGGAGTAGGCGTATTTAGTTTGCCCCCAGAGGTGATGCTATCCACCACCAAAGACCCTGAGTCGGAGGAAGTTACAAAAAAGCTAGCAACCAATAAAATCCCCAAAATTGAGCCTACCATTCGCAAAGGGAATTTCTCCAAAAAGACAAATAAGGCAGTGGATTCGTCTGAGATTATAGCCTTTGCAAATTCATGATTCCCCCCAGCTAAGGTATCCTGCATATCCAAAAAGATAGCCGACCCACCCAAAGTTGTCATCCAAAAAAAAGTCAAAATACTCGGTGCTAACAGTACGCCAAATATAAACTCACGAATCGTTCTTCCTCTTGAAATCCGGGCAATGAACATCCCCACAAAAGGAGACCAAGAAATCCACCAAGCCCAATAAAATACCGTCCAGCCTCCCTGCCAATCTTTATTTACAAAAGCTTCAGTCCAGGTAGATAATTCAACCAGTTCATTAGCATAGACACCCATATTTTGCACAAATGACTTGAACACAAATAAAGTCGGCCCAAAAATCAACACAAAAATCAGGAGCAAAGCTGCAATTCGCACATTCCATTCACTCAGGAATTTCACTCCTTTGTCCACCCCAGACACAACCGAAATGGTGGCTATGGCCGTAATCCCGGCAATCAACGCTACCTGTACCCAAACATCATTTGGAGTACCAAAGACATAAGAAAGTCCACCGCTCACTTGTCGCACTCCAATTCCCAGCGAGGTCGCCAAACCGAAAATGGTAGCCAATACAGAGAAAACATCTATGACATCACCCATCCAACCATAAATCCTGTCTCCCAAAATAGGATAAAAAACCGATCGAATAGTCAAGGGCATATTCTTATTGAATGAAAAGAAAGCCAGGGATAATGCAACAACCGCATAAATGGCCCACGCGTGAATTCCCCAATGCAAAAAGGTAAAACTCATCGCATCTTGGGCTGATTCTATGGTAAAAGGGTCTGCCACCGGAGGCTTGGCGTAATGAGAAACTGGCTCAGCTACTCCATAGAATAATAAGCCAATACCCATTCCCGCACTGAATAGCATGGAAAACCAAGAACTCGTAGAAAAATCCGGAGTCGCATCTTTTCCCCCCAAACGAATTGTACCATACTTACTAAAGCCCAGATAAAGGCAGAAAACAATAAAAAAGTTGACCGCCAAAATGAATAACCAGCCAGTCTTCTCTGTCACAAATGTTTTAAAGGAATCGAACAAAACCAACATGGGTTCGCCAACAATAATCGTAACCGCCATAAATACAACCAGTAAAATGATTGTAGGGAAAAATACAGGATTATGGATGTCTACGTATTTGTTTTTCATAAGCTTAATATTCTGTTAGTTAAAAACTACTTTCAATTGAATATTGGGCTTATCAATTTTTGCAATTAGTTCAATCCTAGTAATAGGTAAAAAGTTACGCAATTCTACCTGCGCCAAAAGAAAAAGGGTTGAATTATCTTCAACCCTAGAGCTATTATAATCTTCATTCACTATGGCCCATGTCATCACAAACCACCAGAAACCCTTATTTTTTCTTGTGCCTTTCTATCAGCACATCCATTACCTCATCTAGCTCGTAGTCTTTAGCTTCGAGCAATACTAGGTAATGATAAAGCAAATCTGCCGCCTCACCCATAAACAACTCTTTGTTGTCATCCTTTGCTTCAATTACAATTTCTACCGCTTCCTCTCCTACTTTCTGGGCTACTTTATTGATGCCTTTGGCAAAAAGTGAAGAGGTATAGGAGGTGTCTGTAGGATTATTTTTGCGATCCTTAATGATGGCTCTCAACTGATCAATAAACCCTGTTTTGGAGTTATTCAACTCATCAAAACAAGTATCTGACCCGGTATGGCAAACTGGACCACGTGGATTGGCTTTTACCAAAATTGAATCTCCATCGCAATCTGGCGTCATACTCACCAACTCCATGAAATTCCCAGAAGTCTCGCCTTTAGTCCAAAGTCTATTTTTGCTTCGGCTAAAGAAAGTCACCATTCCGGATTCTTTTGTTTTAGCTACAGCCTCTTCAGTCATATACCCTTGCATTAATACTTTTCCGCTGACCGCATCTTGTACTATCGCTGGAACAAGCCCATCCATTTTCTTAAAATCAATATTCATAGCTATTTCTTTAGACCTTTCAGGTTTTAAAAACCTGGAAGGTCTTTCTTTTATATTTTATAAAATCGACTTCGACTCGCAGCCAAATAGTATTGCACTAGGACTTTCCTCTACTAACGTCTTGAAACTTGTGTCTAAAGTCTTTTTCAATCTATTTTCTTATACTCACTCCTTCATCCACCAAATACCCCTTCAATTCCGAAATACCTATTTCCTTAAAGTGAAAAATACTTGCTGCCAAAGCTGCATCTGCTTTGCCAAAGGTAAACACATCTTTGAAATCTACCATCGTTCCTGCTCCACCAGATGCAATTACAGGAATAGAAAGTGCAGATGAAATCTCTGCCAAAAGTTCATTTGAGAACCCTGCTTTCGTACCATCATGATCCATGGAAGTTAGCAAAATCTCCCCTGCCCCACGATCACAAACTTCCTGAGCCCATTCCTGAGTTTTCAGCAAAGTCGCTTTTCTTCCTCCATGCGTATGAACCAAGTCAACCCCATCCACATTTCTAGTATCGATCGCCACCACAATACACTGCGAACCAAATTCCGCAGCCATATCATTAATGATTTGAGGATTGTGTACCGCAGCAGAATTGATGGAAATCTTATCAGCTCCAGCACGTAGCAGAAACTTGACATCTTCAATAGTCGAAATTCCTCCACCAACAGTAAATGGAATATTGATAGCTTTTGCCACTTTAGTCACCAGTTCGGCCAAGGTTTTACGCTTGTCAACCGTAGCGGTAATGTCCAAAAACACCAGTTCGTCCGCACCTTCGTCAGAATAAATCTTTGCCAACTCCACCGGATCTCCGGCATCTCTGAGTTCAACAAAATTCACTCCTTTCACCGTACGGCCGTCCTTTATATCTAGGCAGGGGATTATTCTCTTAGTAAGCATTATTTAATTTCGGATTTTGATACTTCATTATTCATCATTCGATATTCTTCATTCGAACTTAAAATTTTAGAGTTACGAGTTACGAGACCTATTTTAGAGTTCACCATACTTTCTTTCTTTAGCCTTTTAGGATGGTTAGAATTCAATATTGAGAATTGAAGTTCCGTTCAATCTCGTAAATCGTCATTCGTATTTCGTAAATAACTTTGACACAATTTTCAACGAACAAACGCTGCTAATTCCTCTAACGTCACTCTTCCCTCATAATACGCTTTTCCTACAATCGTACCATAAACCCCGATTTTCTCCAACTCTTCCAAATCGGCTACTGAGGAAACTCCACCACTTGCGATGAGTTTCACGCCAGGAATTTCTTGCAAAATCTCCTTGTATAAATCAACAGAAGCACCTTGAAGCAACCCATCTTTTGCCACATCGGTACAGATCACATAGCTGATCCCTTTAGCCACATAGTCTTTGATGAAAGGAATCAAGTCAACAGAAGTTGTTTCTTCCCAACCACCAACAGCAATTTTTTTGTTCTTAGCATCAGCCCCGAGAATGATTTTTTCAGAACCGTAGTTGGCAATCCAAGCCTCAAATAACGCTGGGTTTTTCACCGCAATACTTCCCCCAGTCACTTGCTTCGCTCCCAAACTGAATGCTTTCTCGATTTCCTCATCTGCTTGAATTCCTCCACCAAAATCAACTTGCAAAGAAGTACCCGCACAGATGCGTTCCAAAACTTCTGCATTCACGATCTTTTTTGCTTTGGCTCCATCAAGATCTACTAAATGTAAGCGCTGAATTCCAACTCCTTCAAAGCGCTTGGCCATTTCCAGAGGATCGTCATGGTATTCTTTTTTGCTGCTGTAATCTCCCTGACTAAGGCGAACACATTTGCCGCCGATCAGGTCTATTGCTGGGATTATCTGCATGTTTTTTTAAGTATCAAGTCTCAAGATTTAAGAATCAAGACTCGCTGGGTTTTACTAGTTAGAGAAAGTGAATGAAATTAAATCACTTTAAAAGGTTTGGCTTGGATAGGGCTTCGAATTTGCTCAGCCTGACAAAAACCGAACACTTGAAAGAGCCATGGGCGCTTGTCACACTGAGCGAAGTCGAAGTGTCAATTCTACATTGAAAGAAAATTAGCGAGCAACTTCTCCCCAACTACTCCACTTTTCTCTGGATGAGCCTGAATAGCATAGTAATTATCCCGATGAAGCATGGCTGAAAAGTCATGAATATAATGCGTCTGAGCTATCGTCATCTCACTGAGCTCTGCATAGAAGCTATGTACATAATACACAAAAGGATTTGCGGGAAGGCCATTCAAAATCGGATTATCAGCGAGATTCTCCAGTTCATTCCAACCTACATGCGGCACCTTGAATTCCTGCGAGTTTTCAGGTACAAAGCGTTTTACTTTCACCGGAAAAATTCCCAAACACTCCGTATCATTTTCCTCAGAATGCTCACAAAGCAATTGCAAACCTAAGCAAACACCCAAAAAAGGCTGTTTGATATCAGAGATCAATTGATCAAGCTTCCGCTCTTTCAAGTATCGCATGGCAGTACTTGCTTCGCCCTGACCGGGAAAAATCACTTTGTCTGCGGCTCGGATCACTTCAGGATCATCCGTCAGTTCAGCGTTTGCACCTAACCTTTCCAAAGCATAAAGCACAGACTGCACATTGCCGGAATTATATTTTATGACTGCTATTTTCATTTTTGGAAGACCGAAGCCAGAAGACGGGAGACGGAAGTGTTATTCTCCGGTCTTCGGTCTCCTGTCTTCATTCAATTAATTGTTTGTAAGCAACGTCATTGCGAGGAGGCACGACGAAGCAATCCTATTTAATTACTACTACTTAACAACATCTCCTCCAGCACTTCCTCGATCTCCGGAAGAGACTCATAAAGCTGTTCATAACTCTCGATCACAAAGTATTTATCCTGAAAGCGATCTTTCCAGTATTCCTGATTCAAAATCTTCCGCACATCGTATTCGAGATGGGCTGGTTCATTGGAAAGGCTGAATTTAGTCTCTCCAGCTGAACTTAGGATCCCCGCGCCGTATATTTTTAACTCACCTTCTTCGCGAATCAAACCAAACTCTATCGTAAACCAGTAAATTCTACTTAGCAACTGAATCGCCCACGGGTTTTCAATATGCTTTAAAGCTATTCCAGAAAGGTTTTCCAGAAAGTCCACATAAGGCTGATTTGTCAGCAAAGGCATGTGTGCAAATGCATCATGAAACATGTCTGGTTCCTTCAGGTAATCGAGCTGCTCCATCGTTCGAAGCCAAGTAGAGGAAGGAAACTGTCTGTTATTAAGCAACCCAAAAAACAAATCATCATCAATCAAACCAGGAACTACATGAACAGCCCAGCCTGTACTTTTCACTAAAACCTGATTCAATTCATCAAAGTTGGCAATTTTATCTGCGCTAAACTTGACCAGTTCCACACCTTCCAAATATGCTTTGGAAGCAGCTTTCGGTAGATTTGGCATTTGTCGCTCAAAGAGAATCTTCCAAACGCTGAAATCTTCCTTGGTGTATGTTTCATACTCCTGCCTAAGCTTTTGGAGTCGTTGGTCACTGAAGACCCAGTTTTTTTGTTTTGTGTTCATGGTATTTGGGTGTATTCTGTATTCTGCTTAACTATTCTATTTCGTCATTGCGATCCGCCACAGGCGGAGAAGCAATCTTGTCAGACTGCCGCGCCTCGTTCCTCGTCTCGCAGTGACCGGAGGAGGGAAGCCATCTACTTATTTTAATAAGATCGCTTCGGTCATTCTTCCCTCGCAATGACGAAACCAAAAAAGCCTACCCCTGAAAGGAATAGGCTTCTATATTCTTTTTACCAAAAAACCATAGCTATCCTACTCCGTCAACAAAGATGGTAGTAAGAATGATGTACAAAGGTTCTTGGTGTTGGATTCATAGTCTAAAGGTAAGTCCTCATTTCTTATGGTCAAAAAATCAGCCTGTATTATTTGCAAAAGGAGGCAAACCCAAAGCTCCGTAAATAATTTTTTGTTCTGCTGGAGTGAGGAGGCCATTTTCGATTGAAAGATTTCGGCTCTTAATCCAGCGCAAAAGTGTCTTGGCAGACACACCATACTCATCGGCGACTTGCTGTCGGGTTTTGGCTTTATGCTCCATAAAAAGTAGTTAAAATGAATTGTTGGTGTTATTGCGGTTCACCTAAAATAAAAGTAATTCCAGAATTTTCAAACTTGTTTTATAGATATCAGCCTATTTTTCTTGCCTATAAAATTAATCTTGTCCGATCTTGTCCGATTAAATTAAAATTTCTTTTTTTAACTTAGTTGGACAACATTTTTTTCTCATAGCCAATTCTATTACCTATCGGTTGAGTTCTATTTCCCACGCCTGGTCTGGCTCATGGGTCAATTCATATACACTTCTTTTTATACTATCTGGGATTACATTTTTCGCCTTCTTGCCCACATTCTCCAATGATTTCCAACTGGCTTGGGACGACACCTGGCAGGTGCTGGAAAATCCATTGGTCAACTCCCCTTCGCTACAGGATATTCTTTATCATTTGACCCATTTTTGGCAGCAGCAGTTCTCCCCGGTAAACTCTCTATTCTACTTAGTCATCTTCCAGCTGTTCGGTATGAGTGCCAGTGCATTTCATACCGCATGTCTCCTTATTCATTGTTGCAATATGGTGCTGGTTTTTTTGATAGCAAAGAAGCTTCTACCGACTTTACTGCCTCGATTAGAGGATGCAACGGTCAGCAGTTACGCTTTCTTCACCGCATTGATCTTTGCCATACATCCGGTGCAGGTCGAGTCAGTAGCTTGGATCAGAGCATCGAAAATTCTGCTCTACGGATTTTTCACGTTGACCGCAGGCTACTGCTACATCCGTTATATCCAATCTGGACACTACGGCTGGTTAGTCATCACTGCTGTAGCTTTCCTGTTGGGTTTTGGATCCAAAGAACAGGCTATCATTCTTCCATTGAACTTAATTCTGTTCGATTATGCATTTGGAAGATACACCGGGCTGACTTGGAAGCGTATGCTTACTTCCAGAGTCCTGCTTGAAAAAATTCCGCTATTCCTGATGGCATTGGGTTTCTGGTATTTTTCATGGACCAACAATATCGGAACAATCAATCCGGATGGATATCCATTGTACCAGAGAGCAGTATTTGGCTTCTACAGTTTTACCGAATACATCTTCCGCTTTCTGGCACCTGTCAAACTCTATTTTTTCCATCCATTCCCTATAGTGCTAGGTGAGCAGCTTCCCTTCTATTTTTATGGGTACATCGCCCTGGTAGGTATTGTCGGATATTTCGTTTGGGAAATGTATCGCAAAGGAAACAAGCTGGTTCTAATTGGATTTTTGTTTTTCCTGATCAACCTACTATTAGTGCTGCACATTATTCCCTTGCCACGGACTGTCATCACAGCAGATCGCTACTTATACCTTAGTATTGTGGGGATAGCTATGGTGTTGGTTTGGCAGGTGGATATATGGCTTGGCAGCTTTCCTACGACTGGCAAAACTATGCTACTCTTGATGGGATTGGCATGGTTTACTTTTCTGGGTATCCATACTTATATACGAACAGCGGACTGGAAAGACAGTGAGACAGCAAAAGCCAGCGTGAATGAAATCATAGAGATAAGACAAAAATCACAGGAACCCGAACTCTTTAACCTCATTGAAAATGAATGATTTCTTAGTGTCCCTAGTCGTCCCCTGCTACAACGAAGCTGAAAATATAGCTCCTCTACTTTCACGGGTAGAGCAGGCGCTAAAGTCCTATAGCTATGAGGTCATCTTGGTAAACGATGGAAGTCATGACGGTACTCAACATGCCATAGAGACAGTCCTATTAAGTAATCATCCCGTGAAGTATATTTCCTTCTCCAAAAATTTTGGTCATCAGGCTGCGCTCAAAGCAGGAATAGACTATGCCGCTGGAGACTGTATCATCACGATAGATGCTGACTTGCAAAAACCACCAGAAGTGATCCCTCAAATGATTGCCCTCGGGCAAAGAGGAAATGACATCGTCACCGCAGTCTGTAAAAACGAAGGGCAGACCTCCACCTTCAAAAGACTAAGCTCAACTGCGAAAATAGCATTCCTGTATGGAATGTAATTGACAAAGGCAAGCCTCTGCCTTCAAAAGACTAAGCTCAACTGCTTTCCACCCCAAGGCGGGTGGGAATGGATAAGAGTGGCAAGCCTCTGCCTTCAAAAGACTAAGCTCAACTGCCTATTACACTCTGTTGTCCTGGCTGGCAGACCATACCGTAGTTCCCAACGGGGCAGATTTCCGGTTGATCGACAGAAAGGTAGCGGATATCATACGAAGCATTCAAAGTCAGAATCTGTACCTGAGAGGCATGTTTTCCTGGATAGGCTATCAGCAGGGGGTCATCTATTACAGGGAGGAAAACAGAAGATTTGGCAAAACAAAATACAGTATCTGGAAAATGCTAAACCTGGCAAGTAATGGCATCACTTCTTTCAGTATCAAACCATTGCGTTTTGCATTGGCGGGAGGATTGTTTTTCGCCTGCTTGGCCTTTGCCTATGGGATCTATGCCATAGCCATGGTATTTCTGGGCATGACAGTCCCGGGCTGGGCCTCGCTGATAGCGAGTATTGTATTCCTATCCGGAATACAGCTACTAGTACTGGGAGTGATCGGGGAATACATCGGCAAAATGTATATGGAGCTCAAGCAGCGACCTGCTTACCTGATCGCAAAAACCAATATAGGGAAGTCAACAATACATCCGACCACGGAGCCAACTAGTACACCATCTCTAGAAAGGAGGGCAGTTATGACTTGAGATGGGTATAGCAAAATTTCTTTTCTTAAACAAATCGAATAAGATAAGCACGTCCGTGGACACGAAAGCACCACAAACAATGAAATAAACTTTAAATATAAATTGAAAAAACATGAATACGAAATTGAAAAAAATAGCAAAAACAGTTGCTGTAGGTATATTCTTTTTGGCGCTGTTCTTAAATGTAAAGCTAAGTCTCACTGATCCGTTTGTAACTCTTAGCAATGATGCACTTGCTCAGTCTTCGTCATCATCAAGTAGTCTTCCATATTCGGTTTGCTGTCAATCTATCAGTTCCGGCTGCTTTACTAGAGATGGGTCTTACTTTTTCCCGGATGATTATGTTTATTATGGCCAATTTTGTCCATAATAAATAATTTATAAGGGAAGGATAATCCCCTTCCCTTTAATTCTCTATCATAATCGACGAATCAATGAAACCGAAAATTATTACAGCCCTCTTTTTATTCTCTTTTACCGTTTTCTCATGTAAGAACGAATCCACTAAAATTGCTGATTTCAACCCAGAATTATTAGAATCCTTTCTATTAGAATCAGAAAAATCGACTTTTTCAGAAATTAAAAACCCAGTGAAGATATTCAGCAAAGATGACTTACTTATCATCACAGAAAACAATCGTATATCTCCAGATCTTCCACTAGTCCATATTTTTCTAAAAGAACCTTTAACTTACCTCAGTTCAAAAGGAACTATAGGGTTCGGGCCTAATGAAATTCCTTCGGCAGACATGTTTAACCCAGGAGATTCCGACAGTACATTCCTTATATACAGCGGGATGGACAGGAAATTTGTCGAGTATAATATTTTTGACAGTTCGAGGCTCGGGATCTCTGAATATAAATTGCCTGTATCTGAACCTCCAATACCACTCGGTTACCTTTTACCAGATTCGACTTTCATAGGGATGCCTACATACGGCGAAAACAAATTTGTAGAAGTCGATTTCCAAGGAAAAAAAATTAACGGATATGGAGAATGGGAGCAAATAGCAGGTAAAAAAGAAATGTCTTTTTTCCATCATTTTCTTCTTAATAATGGCTGGTTTAAAACAGATGATAATTTTACCTTGTTTGTCAATGCTTCAATATTTAGAGACAGATTAGAAATATTCAACCCTAAAACTAAAGAAATAAAAACAATCGATGGTCCATCTTCAGAACTTCCCGAATTTAAATTTTATGGCGCCAGTATGCCTCTGGATATACCTATATCAAATCCTTTTAGATATCGTGATGTTTATATTTCTAAAGACAAAATCTATGCATTATACGGTGGTTTAAATGAAGCTCATTATAAAAAAACCAGCGAAATAGCCAAGCAAATATTTGTTTTTACAAGAACAGGTGAACCAATTCTCAAGTTTGACCTAGACAGGTCTATACGCTCAATAGTAGTCGACGAAAAGTTAAATAAGATTTATGGGATGACCACAGATGAAGACCCTGGAATAGCAGTATTTAAAATTCCTTCTGAAGTTTTATAATATACACTAAATACTTCAAGAAGCTTATTTAAATATAGTAAAACCTAAGTTATTAATTAGTGGTATCCGAGTATAATCTCATCCGATAAATTCAGGATTTTCAGATTAATACACACTGGAAAAAGCGGAACTAACCATTAGGCAGTTCCGCTCTTTGCTGCAAATTGTAGTTTCTACATATTAACCAACCGTACACAACCTGCAAAACTATCAATACAGCTTAGTGGCTGCAAATATTTTTTATCTCCCTGAGCTTATTGAGGAAGTTTTACAACTATAGCAGTTGAACCGTCGTGGCAAGACCATGGACACTAATCAACTCATACTTTACCGCCTTTGGCTAATGATCTAGGAAGTCTCCACTGACTTAGGTTAACTATTGAATCATCCCAAACTACTCTCACTCCCAGCTCACTTTCCCCAAAAAATCTCGCTATATTTTGCCAAGTATCCAAAAAAGTAGAGCCCCCGAATGATCGGAGGCTCCTGCAAGCAAAGAGTGAAGATTATATTACACCCAAAAATACCAATTCTAGCGAATGATAAAAATTATCAACGTATTATTTACCATTTACTCCATTATACTTTTCTTCACGCTACTCCTGATCCTTGGGCTTTTTATCGTAATTCCCTTGAGTATTAGTCCATCAGGGGGCAAAATCTCTTTTTCCCTTTTTCGAGTTTGGGCAAGGATCTGGTCTTTTGGCTCGGGAATCCGCTATGAGTTCCATGGTCGAGACCTGATAGATCGCTCGCAGCCTTACATCTACATCTTCAATCATCGCTCGTTCGTGGATGCTGCAATCATCCCATTGGCCATCCCGCAACAAGTACGGGCTTTGGGAAAAAAAGAATTATCCAACATCCCATTTTTTGGTTGGGTAGTGGGCAAAGTAGCCATCTGGGTGGATAGAACGGACACCGAATCGAGGGGGAAAAGTATTGGCCAATTGGAAAGCTTTCTGAATCAGGGTATATCAGTAGTAGTTGCCCCTGAAGGAACTAGAAATGACAGTGAATCTCCCCTATCGCCATTCAAATCCGGTGCTTTTCGACTTGCTGTAGAGACGGGCATTCCAGTCCTTCCCATAGCGGTGATCGGAGCAAATAAAATCATGAAAAAGGGATCACTTTTGATCAGTCCGGGCAAGGTCAAGATCTACTTCTCTAAGCCTATCTATCCTCCTACCCCTTCAGAAACAGCCGTTAGTGCACTCTCAGAGAAATGTCGATCAAGGCTTGAGGCGAAGCTTATTACGCCTGAATGACAGTTTCTATTGGTTCTTCCACCGCATCAATAGTCAGCTCTTCAAACAGAATATAAACGGACAGATAAGTCATAGGAACAGTAATGATGAGCCCAACTACCAAACAAAGGAATCCCACTATATTAAGAGCTAGTAATGCTAGCCCAAACAAGAAGAACTTCAGCCAGTTCGTATGAACCAATCTGCGGCTGAGCTCCATGGAAGTCCAGAAATCAAACCCTCCAAATAGCACAAACAGCAGGCAAAACATGTAGCCAATTAGCAAATAAACCCCTGGCAGTATAAAGCAAATAATCCCAAGAACGATCACAATGGAGCTGATCAGATTAGCAGTCACTAGATTCCACCAGTATTTAAATCCATCAAAATAATTCTGAAAATCTAAGTATTCCTTTTGGCTTTGGCGATTAGCCACCAGGTAAAACCCGCAAACTAGTGGTGGAGCCAAAAAGAGGCTATAGAGAAAAGTGAAATCCTTCAGATAAAGAGCGAAGAAAGCCTGAATTGTAGCAATCAACACCATATACCCCACGTGAAACAAAGCCTGGAATTTGAACATCTCCCAGGCTTTTGTAAGTATCTCCTTAATATCAAAATCTACTCCCGAATCAATGATTCGTTGAATTTTAGCTTGGTCCATTTATGTTCTCGTTATTACTCTATTTGATGATGTTATGTCTATTTCATAGCTCCTCATGCTGGAAGACAGGAGACCGAAGCAACCACAACACTAATGTTGAACATAGATTAAATCAGCTTTCTCTTTTAATGGCAAAATAGAAGGAATATAAAATCTTAACTATTTATCGTAAGGATTCCAAAGCCTGGTTTATTTCTTGACTAGCTGGAAGACTTCCCGATATGTTATAGGGAGATGGAAGACCAAATTAGCCTCAAAGCTATAGGTGAGTCCTCTTCAGTGTTCGGTCTACCGTCTTCCCACCTAGTAAACCAAGGAAATTAATGGGCAGGCATCATTCCTCGCAACAACTATTCACCTACTTCGTGAAAGCCTCTAAGATGTCGTGCTTGGTGATGATATGGATTTGATGCTGGGCGTCTCTTACGAGAACTGCTTTTTCTTTTTCCACCATAGAGGAAAGTAAATCCAGTGTGCTATCCAGCGCCACAAACTTCATAGATTCTTCCATCACATCAGAAACATTGGCATCCTTAAGGGCTGGATTATCAATGATTCTGGCAAGCAATTTATTATCTGTCAGACATCCTATCACTTCGCCATTCTCCATTACGGGGATCTGCGAAACGCTGGTCTTATTCATCAATCCGATTGCTTCTTTAACTGTGTCAGTCTTCAGCGATGAAACCAACGTATAAGCTCCATTTCGCTGAGCAATAATATCTCTGGCCGTTGAGAAGGTTTTGTCTTCCAAGAAACCGTGATTTCTCATCCACTCATCGTTATAGACTTTGCCCAAATATCGAGTACCGTGATCTGGCAAAATGATTACCATTTGATCACCTTCTTTCAGATTATCCTTTGCCCACTCCAACGCGCCATGTACAGCCGATCCGCATGACCAACCTACAAATAAGCCCTCTTCCTTGGCCAATCGACGCGTCATCACCGCAGAATCCTTGTCTGTAACTTTGACGAAGTGATCGATCATATCGAAGTTCACATTCTTTGGAAGAATATCTTCTCCGATTCCTTCTGTCAGATAGGGATAGACTTCTTTCTCATCAAAAATACCCGTTTCCTTATATTTTTTGAACACAGAGCCATAGGTATCTATTCCCACAGTCACCACGTTTGGATTCTGCTCTTTCAGATACATCGCCGTTCCGCACATGGATCCACCAGTTCCTACACCAGCTGCATAGTGCGTTATTTTCCCATCGGTATCATTCCATATCTCTGGGCCGGTAGTCTCGTAGTGAGCAGCCGTATTGGACATGTTATCGTACTGATTTGGGTAAAAAGAATTCGGGATATCCTGATTTAATTTCTTCGCAACGGAATAATATGATCTCGGATCATCCGGCGACACGTTTGTAGGACAAACGATCACTTCAGCTCCTACCGCCTTGAGAATATCTATTTTCTCCTTAGACTGCTTATCCGACATGGTGAAAATACACTTATAGCCCTTAGCAATAGCAGCAAGTGCCAGCCCCATTCCGGTGTTTCCACTCGTTCCTTCTATGAGCGTTCCGCCTGGTTTGAGCAAACCTGCTTTTTCTGCATCCTCCACCATTTTGATCGCCATACGATCCTTCATGGAGTTTCCAGGGTTGAAGTATTCGACCTTCACCAGCACATCTCCTTTGATGTGTTGGGCAAGTTTATTTAGTCTGATCATCGGCGTATTTCCGATGGTTTCGATTATTGAGTTATAGATCATAGTCGGTTACAATTGATGGTCAAAAATACGGGAATTTTCTGGGTGAAGCGACTAAGAGAAAGTTAATACAGAATAAAATTTGGCTTGTCGAGTTCACATAATAGAAAACTGAATTAAAGATTGCTTCTTCTCTCGCGCCTCGTTCATCGCAATGACGAATTCCTACCCTGCTTTTACATCTCTTTGAATTCCAACCGCTTCAGTACATCCAAGGTGACGTGCATTAGGATCGCTGCAACGAAAAACATTCCAAATGTTCCTCCAAACAGTGCCCATACAAATTGCTTGGACGCTATAAATGCAAGAACGCTGAACGTAAATGCAGGTACAAAGCCAAAAAGCACAATTCCACCGATCATAAATGGCTTGATCAATTTCCTGTCCCAGCCTTCATCTAAGGCTATTTGAGGGATTATATTAATACCAAACCCGATCAGATATACTTCTATTGTTGCAAATAAGAACAGTGGAATTATAAACCAGTTTAACCCAGCAATCAATACAGAAGGGATAATCAGAGCAATACAAAACAAGGAAATCTGCAAAATATCCAGCTTGATCATGTTCCAAAATTTTGCTGCCCATGTGGCGGGGATCAAGATGAAAAAGGGCTTTTTCAAATCTCCCACATTTGCTCTGCCTATTCCTGCAAAGAAATATAGAAACAGCATAATCAGTAGATATCCATATAGGAAGTAATGTGAAAACCATTCGAACAACGAAAGCACAGCCAACCCAATTCCTATTACTACCATGATCAGAGAGTACAATCCAAACAGCGGATGAAAATCCTGACGGGAGCTGTGCACATAATTTCTCCAATAAAAAGCTTTTGCTCCAGTTCCAAAATCAGGCAAAGCAAGCTTCTTTTTGGTGTTCAGACTATACGAGCTCTCGCCAACTTGCTTTTTGCCTTTTACTTTCTCCAGCTGGTCTTCATTTGACTTGGTCGCGTCCAGTACGTCTTCGTAATAATAGCCAGCAAAGCGAATCACCAATTTTAAAATAACGAAATAGGCAATACCATAAAGAGTAACAAACCCAAGGGACAAAAGCGCATTTCCATGAATAACATAACTCCCGATGCCTCGACTCCACCCCACTATAGGAAAGAAATCAAACCAAGGAGAAGTAATCCACGCAAACATTCCCTGCCAGAATTTCTCTGCCATCAGCCCAGGAATAATAATAATCCCGGAAAGCAAAACAGCCAATACAACCACCCCCATACGGATCTGTTCCATCACATCGTACTTAGAGTTCAGCGTGTACACAAGGAATTTGATGGGAGAAATAATAAAAAAGAAAAAAGCGACAGATAGGATCAGGAAGACAAAATTAGCGACACTCACCTCAAACGTATCTATCGCCTGACTGTATCCATAAGCTACAAAGATGATAGCACCACCCAAAGAAGGTAAAATAGACCTTCCCATGTAGTAAATCAGGATATTCTCTGGCTTCACCGGCGCTGTAAAAAGCAGGTTGACGTCAGCCATTTTGAAGAAACTGACATTTTTTTTCGTCGCGTTGAAAAGCTGGTAAATTAGAATAACCAACGCTAAAATTGTCACGCCTCCGACGATATTTTGCAGGGCAAAATTCACTTCGGGAATGCCATTGAGGTCTAATTCAGGCATTTCTTGGGCAGCAGTATCCTCACCTCTGCTTTTAAGCCGCATGAAGTACATAAAGAATATATAGCCCGCAATACCGGCGTAAGGTAACAGCCGAAGTGGGTTCCTGAGTATTAGCTTGAGATTATTGAGCAGGATGAAAATATCCTTCCTGAACAGCAGTCGGATTTCATTCATCTTTGGTCATCTCTAAAAATAAGTCTTCCAGTGAAGTCCCTTCTTCCTGTACAAATTGCTTCTTCAGGTTTGAGATGGTGTCGTTACCGACAATGTTGCCATTTTTCAGAATCATCACTCGATCCGCAATAGATTCTATACCATCGATCAAATGTGTACTCACTAAAATAGTCTTGCCTGCTTCTTTCAGCTCCCGAAAAATCTTCTTGGTATTTTTGATCGCCTTAGGATCCAAACCAATCATCGGCTCGTCAAAAAACAAAACCTGAGGATCAGGAAGTAGCGCACAGCAAATTGATACTTTTTGGCGCATGCCTTTAGAAAGATCACGTCCGAGTTTATCTCTTTTGTCTGCCAACTCGAATAGCTCCAAATACTCCTCGGCTTTTCCCCTCCAATCTTTCACGCCATAAGCCTGAGCTACGAACTGCATGTGTTCATGCACAGTAAGCAAGTCATATACGTATGGAGTCTCTGGGATATAGCTAAAAAGACGCTTGGCCTCTACGCTTAAATGATCGTACCCGCCCAGCGAAATTTCGCCGGAAGTTTTGCGAAGCAAGCCCACAATACATTTCATCGTGGTGCTTTTTCCTGCTCCATTTGGCCCCAAAAGGCCTACTACCTCACCTCCTTGAAGTTCAAATGAAATATCATTGACAGCATTTTGCTTGCCATAGGTTTTTACCAGATTGGTTACGCTCAACATAAAACTGAATTTGAGATTTAATTGTAAAATGAGTTGAGATTTGAAATTTCAACTCATTTTATCCTTTTGTTCCTGCCAGTAAATAGAGTACTGCCATTCTTACAGCAACTCCATTTTGCACCTGCTCTAGGATGATCGAGTGCTTCGAATCAGCCACATCTGAGCTTAATTCCACTCCTCTATTGATTGGACCAGGGTGCATGATTACGATTTCTTTATCTAACTGACTCAACAGTTTTTTATTGATGCCGTAATAAAGTGAATATTCGCGCAAACTTGGGAAGTATTTGATTTGCTGTCTTTCGAGCTGAATTCTAAGGACGTTTGCGACATCACACCATTGCAGTGCCTTCTTCACGTCCAATTCGACTTTCACTCCAAGGCTGGCAATGTATTTTGGAAGCAAGGTAATTGGCCCGCAGACCATCACTTCTGCGCCAAGCTTTTGCAGACAAAAAATATTGGAAAGGGCTACCCTTGAGTGCAGAATATCTCCAATGATGGCAACTTTTTTCCCAGCTACATCTCCCAGTTTTTCTTTGATGGAAAAAGAATCGAGTAAAGCCTGAGTGGGATGCTCATGAGTACCGTCTCCGGCATTGATAATATTGGCATTTACATTTCGGGAAAGAAAATGTGGTGCTCCAGGACTGGAATGTCTCATCACCACCATATCCACTTTCATAGAAAGTATGTTGTTGACGGTATCTACCAGCGTCTCCCCTTTTTTAACAGAACTATTTGAAGAAGAAAAGTTTATTACATCTGCAGAAAGCCTTTTTTCTGCTAACTCAAAAGAGAGTCTAGTTCGGGTGGAATTCTCGAAAAACACATTGGCAATCGTGATATCACGCAGAGAAGGTACTCTTTTAATCGGGCGATTGATGACTTCTTTGAAATTTGCCGCCGTGTCAAGAATAAGTTGGATATCGTCCTCTGTTAGGTTTTTGATTCCAAGTAGGTGTTTTGTACTGAGTTGCGACATGCTTAAGCTTTAACTTTCTCTGTGATCCAAATTGCATCTTTTTCACTCCCTTTATCAGCCCATTCCACGAGCACATATTGGCTTTCCAACGTATGTACGCGAATGCCATAATAATCTGGCATAATCGGATAATCCCGCGTGAGTTTGCGATCTACTAACACCATGAGTTCCACTTTCTGTGGCCTGCCAAAAGCAATCATCGCATCCATCGCCGCCCGGACAGATCTTCCTTTGTAGAGCACATCATCAACCAAAATCACTTTTTTGCCTTCGACCAGAAAATTGATTTTGGTTTCGTTTGCTTTGAGTGGGAAATCTCTTCTACGAAAATCATCTCTGTGAAATGTAGCATCGAGATATCCCGAAGGAACTTTCACTCCAGAAATTTCTTCTAGAAGTTTTACGATTTTATCCAACAATATTGGTCCTCTAGGCTGCAAACCCAAAAGTACGGTGTTGTCAAAATCATCGTGATTTTCGATCAATTGATGACAGAATCGTCTGAGTATGATCTCAATCCGTCCTTCGTCTAAGACTAGCCTTTTTTGCATGGGGTAGATTTGCTGGTAAATATAAAAATAAAATCTAGTCCGGGAGCTCTTCTGGCTGATACAAATCCCCATCCACCACTATTTTGGTGAGAAAGTAAACCTCTCTGATCTGGTCTGAACCTGCATCATTCAAGAATCGAACCCGCTGTGTGCCCGAAAGCAAATAGTATCTATCGTACCAGTGGATCAATCGTAAACTCTCCAGATTGGTATCTCGGATTCGCTCATTTTCATCAACCAAACCCAATTCAAACTCCTGATTTTCGAAGATCTTTTCCCCGTTTCTAAAAAAACTCAGCTTGATCGTCTGGTTTTCAACGAACATATGATACAAATCCTCGCCCACCACAGCCAACTCACCGAATGCTTCTGGATAGGTGGTTACCATTTCGTTGTAAGAAATAGCATTGTCCCAAAATACCTGACCTGTCTTAGCGACTTTCGCAAAGTGCGCAGAAACATATCGGTACTCAGGAACGGTCTGATAGCTACTGGACATGGGGAAGCGATTAGCCAAGTACGGGTCATAAAGCGTACTGGATCCCATTCTACTCCATCGATCGTATCGATAGCCTCCTATAGGCGAATACATTCCATTTTGATATGCCGACCGACTATTGATGACCGTATATTGGTCGAAGTATACGTAATATGCATTTGGCGTTTGACGTACATCTCGTATAGAATATACACTACTTATACCTGGCGTCTTTTGTCTCTCTAGCTCCTTCTCGATTTCTGCATCTCTTTTTGCTTTCGCTTTTTCGTTGAGGTAATTGTAGAAATTTGGGAAATCTTCCAATGTGTACAATTTGAAATCAAACTCCCCAAATTCATTGATGTCCATGATGTACATGCCCTGGTAGGCATTTCGGCGTTCCAACCCAAAAGCACCTATCATAGCCTCTTGATAATTCCCTGTGGAAAGTAATATTCCGTCCAGAATCTCTTGGCCTGGCTTAGCAAACTGATCTACTTTCACCTCCTGAATGACATTTCCTGCCATATCATACGTGTTAATGAGTATATCGCGATTTCTATATGCCCCTTTCCTACTCAAAACAACCTCCAGCGAACGTGTCTCTGGCATTTTCCGGATTTGAAGGATTTGAGTGTCATTTCCATAGATACCCTGAAGTGTTTGAACACTTTTCGTCACCATATCATGGATCTGCAAAACAGGCCGACTATCTGAAGTCCCCATGAACATGGCTTTCTGATCCTGAACCAAAAACTCCACCAACTCCATGTCCAGCACATTATCCACTACAAACTCTACCCCTTGCTTGGTCTCCAAGTTCACCTGAAGCAAATATTTAGCAGCATTCGCCGCGAACCCTCTCGTGAAAAGAACAATCAACTGGTTCTTATCCGTATCATAACCCAACATATCATATCCTTCCTTCACAGGAAACTCAACCACTCCCTCAGCTGAATTCAAAGAAGAATCTGAAATAAAATATTGAAAAACTCGCCTCATATTCAGCCCCTTTTCGGGTAGCGTCCGAAAGGAAACCAATCCTGCTTCTGAGTCAATCATCTCAAACAGCGGATCATTCAACTCTGATGAAACTTCATAGCGCTCAATGAATCTGAGCTGCGCAAAGGCATGCTGTCCGAGGATAAACAGAAAAAGGAATAGAATAGATTTTTTCATGAACCCATTTTAAGTAGTAAATCAAATTCTTCTTTCCCGACAGGCAACACGGACAACCTAGACTGCTTCAGCATAGGCAAATCGGATAAGCCATCCTCAGCCTTTATTGCTGCCAAAGAAATTACATTTTTTATCAGGCTTTTCACTTTCAATTTTACAGCAGTCCACGCCTCATTTATCGGATCAGGAAACTGTTCCTGACTTACTTCAGCGATCCCTACGATGGCCTTTTCTTTTCCGCTATGATAAAAAAATACCAAATCCCCAAGCTGCATTTCCCGTAGAAAATTCCTCGCTTGATAATTCCTCACGCCATCCCATACCTCCTCATTTTGAGAAACAAAATCTTCCCAGGAATACGATCCTGGCTCAGACTTGACCATCCAGTATTTCATAGTTTTGTTGATTGGAAGTTAAAAAACAATTGACTCGAATAACGTAAATACATGCTTTCTGTTCAAAATCACTTGTAATGAGAACGCATCCCGCTCCATTCCAGCACGTTGTGAAGCTGAGCTTGTTGAGAATCAAATTTCAATTTTAAGTTAAGCGATAGCCCCTTAACTTGAAACATTATTCCAAGACATTTGTCTGAATATATTCACGAAACCCCAGGAATTTTGGATCACAAGACGCTTCTGAAAAAAATAAAACTCAGCATTCAGCTGATGGAACTTCACGGTGAAAATCCATTCAAAATCCGCAGTTATCAAAGTGCACTTATTTCCTTAGAGCGCGGAGATCAGGACATCATGGGACTAAGTGAAGTAGAACTTGCAACCATTCAAGGCGTGGGAAAGAGTTTGGTGGAAGCTATCCAACAGCTCAAAGAAACTGATACGTTCCCCTTTCTTGAAGAATTGCTTGCTAAAACTCCCGAGGGAATTCTGGAAGTTCTTCAGATCAAAGGTTTGGGGCCAAAGAAAGTAAAAATGCTCTGGGAAGTACTTGGTATCACCTCCACGCATGAATTGATGGAAGCCTGTCAATCTGGAAAAGTGGCCAAAATCAAGGGTTTTGGAGAAAAAACGCAAGATACAATTATCCAAAACTTGGAGTTCAAAGCATCCAACGCAGGCAAATGGCTGTATGCCGATATAGAGGAAATGATAGGACAACTGGAAGAAACCTTTCGAGTGCTGGCTCCAGAAGCTGATTTGACAATTGTGGGTGATTTTGCCAGACAGATGGAAATCATCACCGAAGCAGAGTTTCTTATTGCTTCAGATCAACTAGCTGCTATCAAATCCAAAATCAAAGCAATGGATTCTATTGAGTGGATTCTACTTGAATCTGGCCCAAGAACATTACGTGGGAAACTGAAAGAAATCGACCTTCGAGTAAGTATTCACTTTTGCGCCAAAGAGGATTTCCTTTGGAAAAAGCTCTCGCTGATTGCTTCGCCTCTTCACTTAGAATCCTTAGTGGATGAAAAAGAAAGTGTTGCTAAGAAGCTCCAGAAAAAGAATTATTCAAGTGAGGAAGAGTTTTTCAGCATCAATAATCTCCAATTCATCCCGGCAGAAATGCGGGAGGGTTATGGAGAAGTGGAGCTGGCCAAGGAGAATAAAATCCCTGAATTGCTAACTGTGAAAGATCTCAAAGGAATTCTACACAACCACTCCACCTATAGCGATGGCAAACATAGCCTGAGACAAATGGCTGAGTATTGCAACGAGTTAGGTTATGAATATTTGGGGATTTCTGATCACAGCAAGACCGCCTTTTACGCTGGAGGATTGACGGAAGATCAAATCATAAAACAACATAAGGAAATCGATGCTTTGAATAAAGAATTGGCACCATTCCTCATTTATAAAGGAATAGAAAGTGATATTCTTACTGATGGGAAACTGGATTACGCGGATAATGTACTGGCTAGTTTTGACTTTATCGTTGCCTCCGTCCACTCCATACTTAATATGGACGTCAAGAGAGCCACAACTCGATTAATCACTGCAATTGAGAATCCTTACACCACTATGCTGGGACACCCTACAGGAAGATTACTTCTACGTCGACAGGGCTACCCATTAGACCACAAAGCAATCATTGATGCCTGCGCAGCAAATAATGTGGTCATAGAAATCAACGCAAATCCATGGAGGCTCGATCTGGATTGGAGGTATGTTCGCTACGCCATGGAGCAAGGCGTGATGCTTTCTATCAATCCAGATGCTCATGCAATGGAAGGTTATGCAGATATGAAATATGGCGTGTTGGTGGGTAGAAAAGGCGGACTTACTAAAGAAATGACGCTGAATGCCATGAGTGGAAATGAAATAGAAGCCTATTTTGATTCCAGACTACAACAAGTAAAAGGCAATAAGTGAGTCTACTCCGATAACTGCTATTTAGAGAAAATACCCCCTCCAAATTGATCCTAATAGCACTATTTCCAGTGGAAATGCTTTTCGGAGCGGACTAAACAAGTAAAAGGTTGATGGAATCCGCTCTTACTTTTCTCTGGCTGAAAGGATATCACCACTTCGTGGTTATCCACTAGTTGACTGAACTAATAGCTATAATACTTTCAACCTTTCGGGATTTAAAAGCCTGAAGAGCTGGAATGATAATAGAAAAAGTTTCATCATGTATTATTTTAACTCCGAAAAGGCACCCTCGTTAAAAGAGATTTTCCTCTAATAAAATTGTTACGGGAGGACAGGAACTAGGAAGTCTTGTATCTTGCTGCTAAATTCTAGATTCAGAAAAAATGAAATGGACTGATCATTCAGAAAAGACATTACTTCAGCGTTCCTTTTTATTTGGGATTACAGGCATCGTATTGGGTATGCTTTCGCTTTTGAATACGTATTTCCAAGTATTGGAGGCTCCAATGGACCCGCTAAATGGTGTTGGGATTGCCTTACAATTCGTAGGTTTGAGCTTGGCTGTGTTGGTAATTCGAAAGCGAAAATTAACTCCTGAGATCAAAGAGAAAGCTAAAAAGATGATTTTGGTTCTTAGTGTAGGTCTGTTATTTTTTTTACTGACTTTGTGAGTTGAATTGACTGTTTGATTGTAGCAAGAAAAATACCCCTTGCCCACTATTTTGAAGGAGGAATTGCCACAACTGAAAGCCAACACTTTATTCGGGCAGCATCCAAGTATAATATGTGTAGAGGTTATTTCTATCTCCTTACTTTACTTTTTCATAGTCTTTGATTTGGATGATCATTTCTTGCGCCTTCATTATCGGTGTCCATTCATAGCTACCAAAGAGGAATTTGAACCAACGCTTGTCTCTATTTTCATAGCGTATATTGATAAAGAGCCAACTAGCTATCCCAATAAAAAATACTGTAGTCGTCCCTTGGATTACCCAGAAGATAAGATTTCCAGTTCCTATCCATGCGGAACTTAAAAAAAACGTAGTCCAAAATGGCAACTGTAGCATCAGTATTCTTGTCGCCCACATCGTAGAACTTACCAAGCTGGCTATCTTATTCTGCGTATTCATGACAGATGCATTGATGTTGACTACTGAAATCAGGACTAATTGATAGAGATAGATCCCAACTGCTATTTTGTTTACCAAAGAGATAAATCCCGCGGAAATCAAAAAGTACGCATTACCAACAGGGAAGAGGTTGATTACCAAAATGTCCAGAAATAAAATCCAGAGAACTCCTGCTAGAACTGTGAAAATCTTAATCGGACTCATTGCTGTCAATTCACTTTTCACCTTCATTTTGGTGATATCTGAAGCATTCTGTCGATTGAAAACCAGTTGTTCTTGCAGCTTCTGGTCATAGGATTTCCAGAGTTGTTGTAGTTCGATGTCTTGCATGATTTCTTTTATTAAGCTGTGAATTTCTTTTTTAATTGTTGTTTGATGCGAGTGAGTTTTGTAGCCACATTACTTCCCTAAATACCAAGAATCTGCCTAATGTCTGGATAGAAATAGCCATTGAGGTAAAGAAAAATAAGTGCCCGATCTACTTCCTTAAGTTCTCGGATCAAGACTTGCAGCATATCCCGATTGTCATTTACCTCACTCGTATCATCATCCAAATAAATAGCCGTTTCACAAAGTGGTTGAAGAATCTTGCTGCGCTTACTTGCTTTTCGATAAGATGAAATTGCCACATTCAACGCGATTCTATACATCCAAGTACTCAGTTTGTAGTCTGGCTTGAAACTCGGGAAAGCCTTCCAAAGCTGGAGAATAATTTCCTGGAGAAGATCCTCTCTGTCCGCGTCATCCTTACAATAGGAATTTGCCACTTTGTAGATGATCCCTTTGTTGGATTCTATGCAGGAAAGGAAATATTCTTTTTCTCTAGACAAGGATTCGATGGTTGGTTATAAAACTCTTTCAAACTATTAATCGCAGCGTTTCCGGAAAAATCACAGAGATGAAAATAAACTTTAAAAACTAACCCTAAAACATTTCTGGATTAAGGGTTATTAAATCGCCTACATTGATTTCACCAGTGATCAACTCTATTTTGGCAGCAGGGTATTCTATCGATTACCAGCGATTTGTATAAAAAGCAATATCTATTGAGCTATCGTTCTAATCCATAAATGGGAAATTGGACTCTTTTCCATCAAAAACACAAACCACTTATTTGCGTATCCTCAGCGCAAACCTCCTTATCTCTAGCTTGTAAAATTTAAGCATTAAAAAAGCCCCGAACTTAACGCTCGGGGCTTCCACTCTATTTAAATCAACTAACCTTTAATCTGCTTTTTCTTTCTTTTTCACAGCTATCGTTAGCTCTGTACCTTCACCAAGATAATCTGCAGTGATGACATCACCTTCCGATAGATCACCTTTCAGAATCTCCTCTGCAATCGCATCTTCCAGATATTTCTGAATCGCTCTATTAAGAGGTCTGGCTCCATATTGCTGATCATAACCTTTCTCAGCCAAGAATTCCTTCGCCTTTTCAGTCAATTCGATCTTGTATCCCAGGTCAGTGATTCTTGCAAACAACTTACCTAAGCTGATATCAATAATCTTGTAGATATGCTCACGGGTTAGAGAGTTGAAGACAACCACATCATCCAACCTATTTAAGAATTCTGGACTAAATGCCTTTTTCAATGCGGACTGAATAGTTGACTTCATCACCTCATCCATGTTGTCAGATTTCGCTTGACTGGCAAAACCAATCCCTGCACCGAAATCCTTCAGGTCACGAACTCCAATATTCGAAGTCATGATGATAATAGTGTTTCTGAAATCCACTTTTCTTCCAAGACCATCTGTCAAGATTCCATCATCCAACACCTGCAGAAGTATGTTGAAAACATCTGGGTGAGCTTTTTCGATCTCATCAAGCAGAACTACAGAATATGGTTTTCTTCTGACTTTCTCAGTCAACTGTCCACCTTCTTCATACCCCACATAGCCTGGAGGCGCTCCTACCAGTCTGGATACAGAGAACTTCTCCATATACTCAGACATATCAATTCTGATCAGAGAATCATCTTTGTCGAATAGATAGGTTGCCAGCATCTTGGCTAATTCAGTCTTCCCAACTCCTGTAGGGCCTAGGAAAATAAATGAGCCAATCGGCTTTTTAGGGTCTTTCAACCCAACTCTCGTTCTCTGAATTGCCTTAGTGAGCTTCTTAATCGCTTCGTCTTGACCGATCACTTTACCAGATAAGTCAGTACTCATATTCAAAAGCTTTGCGCCTTCTTTCTGAGCGATTCTCTGAGCTGGTATTCCTGTCATCATCCCGATCACTTCAGCGACATTATCTTCTTCTACAGTAAATCTCTTCGATTTACTTTCCTCTTCCCACCTGTTTTTGGCAATTTCGAGTTGCTCCAGCAATTTTTTCTCTTTATCTCTCAACTGAGCAGCTTCCTCATATTTCTGAGATTTCACCACACGGTTTTTCTCCGTTTTAATATCTTCTACTTCAGCTTCTAGTCTCAGAATATCTTCTGGCACATGGATATTATTGATATGGACTCTGGCTCCTGCCTCATCCATAATATCTATAGCCTTATCCGGCAGAAACCTGTCGGAAATGTATCTGTCGGAAAGTTTCACACAAGCGATTATAGCCTCATCAGTATAATTCACATTGTGGTGATCTTCGTATTTATCCTTGATGTTATTTAGGATTTGAATCGTTTCGTCAGGTGTAGTAGCGTCCACCATTACCATCTGGAATCTACGAGCCAAAGCTCCATCCTTCTCGATGTATTGACGATACTCATCCAGCGTGGTAGCTCCGATACATTGGATTTCTCCACGTGCCAAAGCTGGTTTAAACATATTGGATGCGTCCAAAGATCCGGAGGCACCACCTGCCCCTACTATAGTATGCAGCTCATCAATGAAAAGAATGACACTAGGTGATTTTTCCAGCTCATTCATTACGGCTTTCATCCTCTCCTCAAACTGTCCTCTATATTTCGTGCCCGCTACTAAAGAAGCAAGATCCAAAGTCACTACACGCTTATTGAAAAGCACACGAGAAACTTTCTTTTGAATAATTCTAAGCGCTAGACCTTCTGCAATAGCTGTCTTACCTACGCCAGGCTCACCGATTAAAATCGGATTGTTTTTCTTTCTTCTTGAAAGAATTTGAGCAACCCGTTCGATTTCTTTCTCACGACCGATGATAGGATCAAGCTTATCATCTTCAGCCATTTTGGTCAGATCTCGTCCAAAATTATCCAAAACTGGAGTTCTAGACTTTTCTGCACCAGGCTTAGATGCTCCAGAACCGCTTCCAGTAGAACCGAAAAGTTTGGATCCATCGTCGACCCCATCTTCTGCTTCTGCTTTTGCACGAGGAGGAGTATCGGATGACATTTCCAGCATCTCTTTTACAGAATCGTAATTGATTTCAAATTTGTTAAGTATCTGAGTTGCGATATTGTCTTCATCTCTCAAAATCGACAGCAGCAAATGCTCCGTACCAATCAATTGACTTTTAAAGATTTTCGCCTCCAAATATGTGATTTTCAACACCTTCTCTGACTGTCTGGTTAGAGGGATATTTGCCATATTCTTCACGTTGTGATTTGCGGTGCCTTTTACAGCGCGTTCTATCGCATTCCGCAATTCGTCCATTGACACTCCCAATTTCTTAAGAATGGAAACAGCAACACCTTCTCCCTCGCGAATCATCCCTAGCAAGAGGTGCTCTGTGCCAATGTAATCATGTCCCAGGCGAAGAGCTTCTTCGCGGCTAAGAGAGATCACCTCTTTGACTCTGTTCGAAAATTTTGCTTCCATTGATTTCCTATCTGATTGTTTAATAATCCTGAACGTATGTTACCGAATTTGTTTTGAAAACACAATCCTTTTGAAGATTGTTCATTGTTTTTTTACAGACTTTAAGACTATGCTTTTAGAAGCAGGCCCCTCGCAAAACAACAAATCCAGAATGCTGAGGTTGGGATCAAAGTCTAAGCCAAAAAGTTGGAAATAAGATTCGGGATCATAGTAATCTCGCTCCGAAAAAGGCACTGAGGGTATCAATTGGCCTCTTATGTCCTCTGTCCATGTTTGATCCTGAACTATATCATGCACCCGCATATTGACAGGCATCCCAAGAAGTTTGAGACAGATTGTCAGTATTTCCCAGTTTAATTCCCATAAATTCTCCACATTCTGTTGGAAAATACTTTCAAAATAGGGGAAGTAATATTCGTAAAACGGAGCCTTTCCATAAGCACTCTGGATTCCACGCAGATGAATATTCACCCAGTTTTGATTAATGTCAATCTTGATTCTTTTCTGAGAAATCCTTGGCCTCCTTCCTTGGATAGGTACACTTAGCGTGCCTACTTTATTGGCTAAGCGGATTTGAGTGCGGTTGAAAAAGGACTGTCTTTGATAAGTTTCATCAGGGAAAAAGACCAATTCGTCTGCTTTTTCAATAGCTGCAAAAAACTCAAGATTCGGGAAATAATGCAGATCTACTGCAATGATCTTCTTCATTTTTACTCTATATCCTCCAGTTTCCCTAATCCCTCTCTTACCACTTCCACTTCATCGCCGGTACAGTCCAATACGGTAGAACCGATGTTTTGTCCGTATCCACCATCAATAACCACATCAACGAGATGCTGATATTTTTCAAAAATTAATTCTGGATCCGTACTATATTCTATCACTTCGTCTTCATCATTTATGGAAGTAGTGAGGATAGGGTGCCCCAATTCCTCCACCAACATGCGCGGCACATTATGATCAGGAACCCGGATTCCAACTGTTTTCTTTTTGCTGTGCAAAATTTTCGGCACATGATTACTGGCTTCCAAAATAAATGTAAATGGACCTGGCAAGCCTTTTTTCATCATCTTAAAAACAGACTTACTAATAACCTTCGTGAATTGAGAAATATTACTCAAGTCAGCGCAGATAATTGAAAAATTATGCTTTTTAGGATTAATTCCCTTGATTTTGCAAATGCGTTCTACTGCACGCAAATTCATAATATCGCAGCCCATGCCATAAACTGTATCTGTAGGATAGATCACTACCCCTCCATCGCGAAGCGTGGCAGCGATTTGCCTGATCTTGTCTGGGTCAGGATTTTCCTTGTATAATCGTATCAATTCAGCAGGCATATTTTATTATTATAAGTATCCGCATCAGAAAGCTAAAAGACAATGACAGTAACCTCATCACTTAACTAGAACGATGACCGGGATGGCCTAAATGCTAGTCCGGATAGCTATAGGTTCACAAAAATCTACTATGTTTTTATCTTTGCAGTGACAGAAAAGCGACAATAAATTTTAAGTATATCTAATGTAATTAACTAGTTGTTTCTGAATATTGTTCCAATTGGCTATTAAGTCATCTACTATTGGGATGTCTGCCGGAGCCCAGTTCACCTTTTTTAATTCTTGTTTGGCTAGCCATCTTATCGCTCGATGCTCTAGCAAACTAATCTCCCCGCTCTCCCATACGCAAACGAATGGCATCAATCGGATCACTTTGCCTTCCGAATAGGAATGGTCTTTAGTTAGCAAAGAGCTAACCAAACTAATCGAAATTGCCAATTCTTCCTTAATCTCACGAATTAGGCAAGCTTCGGAACTTTCTCCTTCTTCAATTTTTCCGCCAGGAAATTCCCATAACTCAGGCAGGCTCATCCCTCCAGATCGTTGAGCACATAGTACTTTACCATCTAAAAATATAAGGGCACAGGAGACCGAAACTACTTCCATTAAAAACAAGTTTGCATAGAAAGGTATAATTACCTTGCCTCAAGCACAAACTCCACCTTAGATTTTTCCCTATTTTTGGCACCAGTATGCAAAGCGATAAAAGAAAATACGTCTATCTCGTCCTAGTCATTGCCTCCTCGGTGATGGCTATCTCCATGAGTTTCTATTTCTACCAGGTTTTTTTCAGCCCAAACGCGCTGATAGATTCCGATCAGAATTACATGTTAAAAATTGGAAGTAATGAAACTTACAAGACCGTTTCAAACAGGTTATATGACGACCATGTCGTAAATGACATGGTGAGTTTTGGCTTTCTAGCCAAAGTCATGGGCTATCAGGACGAGATAAAACCTGGACTTTACACGATCGAGGCGAAAATGACCAATCTTGAATTGGTCAGATTACTTCGCTCCGGAAAACAGACTCCGATTCGGGTCACTTTCAATAATGTAAGGACAAAGGAAGATTTGGCGGAAAAAATCACTGCTAATATGGAGCTCTCTGAGGATCAATTTTTGAGCCTTGTGCAGGACTCAGTCTATATTCGCAAATTTGATTTTGACGAAGAGACGATCATGAGCATGTTTATTCCAAACACCTACGAACTGTGGTGGAATACTAGTGCAGAGGCACTTTTTGACAGAATGCATAGAGAATACAAGAGTTTCTGGACTGATGAACGAATGCAGAAAGCAACCTTACTGGGCTTAAGTCCAAAGGAAGTTAGTACGTTGGCAAGCATAGTACAGGCAGAAAGTCAAAAAGCGGATGAGCGATCCAGAATCGCAGGTGTTTACCTCAACAGACTTAAGCTAGGAATACCACTACAAGCTGATCCTACCCTGGTTTTTGCTCTAGGTGATTTTGAAATAAAACGAGTGCTTAACGTCCACAAAGAAACCGACAGCCCCTATAATACCTATATGTATGCAGGGCTTCCGCCGGGGCCAATTAACCTTCCCGACATCAATTCTTTGGATGCTGTCCTGAATGCAGAAGATCACGACTATTTATACTTCTGTGCAAAAGAAGATTTTTCTGGCTACCATAGTTTTGCCTCCACTTTGGCTCAACATAATGCAAATGCGAGAAGATATCAGGCAGCGCTTAATGCGGCGAAGATCTTTTAATGATGTATAAAGCCGAAACCCAAATCCGAGTTCGATACGCTGAGACTGACCAGATGAGTTACGTCTATTATGGCAACTACGCGATGTATTTCGAAGTAGCCAGAGTGGAAGCCATGCGCAGTATTGGGTTTTCGTATAAAGAAATGGAAGATGAGGGTGTGATGATGCCTGTGTTGGAAAGTCATTTTCGCTATATAAAGCCAGGTAAATACGACGAACTACTCACCATCAAAACCACCATTCCAACTCTCCCCGGGGCGCGAATTCGATTTGAATATGAGGTTTTTAATGAGCAAGAGGAAATGATCACGGAAGGATGGACCACACTTACTTTCCTCAAAAAAGACAATCACCGTCCGACTAGACCTCCACAGAATTTGTTAGCTTTATTGAAAGGGTATTTTCAAGAAGCAGGATAAAGTGATTAAAACAAAAATCCTTAGGTTAGAAGTCAAGTTACTTTGGCAGGCTAGAAAGCTCAAAAAAATTCATTTCGGAGATGCAGATAAAAACATCTACGATTTAGGAAGGATTTTTTTGATTCAGTTGCAAAAGGACGACATCATCGAACGTGCCGGATCAATGGCATTTAGCTTTACGATTGCCCTTTTCCCGCTAATCCTTTTTCTACTGAATCTTATCCCCTACCTACAGGATATCTTCCCATACATCACTACGCAAAACATATTAACCTTCATCCAGGAAATCCTGCCTGAAGAAATATATAGCCAATCGGAGAACACCATTATGGATATTGTCTCCAAGCCTAGGCAAAGTATGCTCTCATTGGGTTTTTTCTTTGCTTTGTTTGCTTCCACCCAAGGAGTGATGTCCATGATGAATTCCTTCAATTCAGTATATCAGACTAAGGAAAATAGGGGATTTATTCATAGTCGAGGGATTGCTGTAAGCATAGTGATGGTACTGGCATTCACCGTGATCACAGCCAGCATAGTGATGATTGTCGGAAGCGTTCTCATCAGAAGGCTGGATGAGATGCAGGTTTTCAATTCTGGTTTTATGATTTTCTTATTCTCCAGTCTGAAATTCCTGATTTTGTTGTTGATGTTCTACATCACCACAGCGTTTATTTTCCGATTTGCACCAGCAGTGCATGACAAATGGAATTTCTTTTCCACAGGCGCCAAATTAGCAGGCCTGTTAATCACGTTGGGCTTTTACGGTTTCTCTTTCTATCTGGACAATTTCGCCAGCTACAATAAGCTTTATGGCTCTATCGGAACACTGATTGCATTGATGCTTTGGCTACTTATTACGTCCATAATCATGATTGTATGCTTTGAAGTAAATGTGAGTTTGGATCTGGTAGAGGAGAATAAAAAGAGAACGGGAACTTAAACTCAAGAAACAGGTTTCAGAAAACAAATCACATAAGTGATTAATTTTTAGACTTTTCGAAGCTTGTCAAAGGTTAAAATTTCAGCTTTTGACTCTTTGACCGAATACACCAATAAGCTGACTTATACATCCACAGCTTCTGATTCTTTGAGAAATACCTTGGGGTTAAGTTTTTATTACCAATAAACCCCATAAACATGAAAAAAATCTACTTAGCCATTTTACTTGGTTGTTTGATTTGGAATCTGCCAGCACTAGCAAATCAGGCACCATCAAACTGTGGAACCCAGCCTAAATACCTCTACTGGACAGGAGAGCAAGATGCCGATTTCTTCAACGAAAACAATTGGAGAGAAATCAACCAAAAACCTTCTAGTCCTACCCCTCCCGGTCAGAAGGAAGGGGAAAATTCTGGAAGTGCAAAACCATTTTGTCTACCTGGAGCAAACAAGCTCTCCCATCAAATATGTACTGGAGTTGTTGACCCTGCCAAGGATGCCCATCCTAAAGCTGGGACGCTTGAACTTGGTCAAGCGATCGCTTATAATCTATTGATGGAAAATACCTCAATAGTTATCCCTAATTCCATCCAATTTATCTGCAAAGACATTGGAATTACGCTGATCAGCTCAGACTTAAAAGTTGAAGGATCTGTTGAATTGGGGATAATTACCCTAGATCAAAAAACTACCTTGACTATCGCGGAAGCTAGTGTCCAAAATTCGGGTTTCCGGATAAATTTCTTGGATCTAGATTCTTGGGCTATTCTTAAAAAGGATAATCCTGATCAGATTATGGCTGGATTTCTACCTCAAGTTTTGATTTCCAACCTTCCTGGCTCAAACGATGGGAACTTTCGAATCAACCAATATTATCAAAGCGGGACTTTAATCAGACCTTTTTCACCGACTTATTCTGCTTTAGAAATTTATTCAAGAGCTAGTCTATCCGGTACCAAAGCAGCTGTAAACGAAAATCGAATATATTCAGGCGCTGCAATTCCCGGAGGACTCAATGATCAAATTGCTTCATTCGTCCTTAAAAGGGGCTTTATGGTAACTTTTGGGGTCAGCGAAAATGGAACCAGTAAAAGTAAAGTTTACATCGCCTCCACGGAGGATTTGATAGTGGAGTCACTCCCTGCGGCATTACAGAACAATGTCAGTTTTATCCGTGTGCTGCCTTGGAACTGGGTGATCAAAAAAGGTGCCGGAGGATTTACTGAAGGCGTTGGAGCCGGTTGGTATTATAACTGGGGCAATGGAACGAATAGCCTACCAAACTACGAATATGTCCCCATGGCTTGGGGCGCAGGAGCTACGGCACCAGCAGCTTTGAACCGAATCATTGATAAAGACAAAGTGAATCACCTTTTGGGATTCAATGAGTCCGATAACTGCAGCGACCAATCTGGTAAGTTTAACAACCTTTGTAAGCCCGAAGTAGCAGTAGGTTTCTATGAAAACCTGATGAAAACTGGAATGCGTCTGGGCACACCTGCTCCGCGCGAAAATGGCCCTACCACTTGGTTATTGGAGTTTGCAGAGTTGGCCAAAGCTAGAGATGTCCGATTTGATTTTGTAGCAGTGCACTGGTATGATTGGGGAAGCAACCCTGCCAATAACCCTAATGCAGATCCTCAGGTGATTTTCAAAAGGTTTAAAAACTACCTGGCGAATGTCCACAGAATCTATGGATTACCGATTTGGATTACTGAATTCAATGCCAATCCGAATAGAAGCAATGCAATTCAAGCAGCCTTTTTAGAGCTCGCACTTCCATATCTTGAATCTTTGGAATATGTAGAACGCTATGCCTACTTTGAGCCTATGTCAGCTAATTCATCCAATCCAGTCGATTCTGCTGATCTTTTGGATGACAATGGCAACCTGACCAACATTGGTGAGATCTATCTGAATCATCCCTCCACTCCGTCCATTCCAGAAGCAACATTTGAATCAGATGGAAACTTGATGGGTATTAATGATCCTTTTACCCCGGTAACTCCAGAAATAATCAGCTTTGAAGCTGAATGCGCTTTGTATTTAGGTAGCAAATGGCAGGTAATCGAAGATGCAAATAGCTCTAATGGAAAATATATCCGTGGAAAGACTTCATTGGAAGGAGCGTCTGCTCTAGCTACTCAATTTCATTATGAATTGGATCTTGCTGAAGCCAAGACCTTCAAAATATGGCTAAGAGCCACCACCACCGGAGGTACAGGCATCAACGTGAAAATCGATGAGGGAGAATTTGAAACCATCGGAGGTTTAACTTCAAGCGGATTTTCTTGGTTGCAATTACCTAGATTCTACACCCTTCAAGCCGGGAAACACCGAATCAGTTTTGAGTACACCAATAATTCACTTTGGCTGGATCAGTTGGCTTTAATTAACACAAGTGACGAAGTAACTATTGAGCCTGCACCAGCTGAAACCTGTTCAGAAAGTAACGAAACTTGGGGGCTTAGTGCTACCGATGTGATTTACTGGATTGAGGCTGAGGATGGAAGCTTTGGAAGTACTTGGCAAGTTGAGGCTTCAAGCACTGCTATCGGTGAAGAATATTTGAATGCAACTACAGGTAGTGCCTCCTTAAGCAGTCCTCCTAATACAGATGGACAAATAGTATTCAACTTCGATGTTGAAGTAAAAGACAATTATAGAATCTGGGCAAAAATCCAATCCCTTGGAGAAGAAGATAATTCCTTGTGGATCAAAGTCGATGAGGACCAATTCCGTAAGTGGGATAATCTAGAAAATGATGCATTTGAATGGTATTGGAAAGTATTCCATTTCTCTGAAGGTGGCGAGGATAGAGCCTTACCATTCTTCCTTTCAGAGGGTACCCATACAATTACTTTAGCATACTCTACCAAAGAATTCAAAATTGATCGGTTAGCGATTGCTTCTGAGGGAAAGCTCCCATCAACTGAAGATCCCGATGTGATTAGAGTATTTGGTCCTATGGATTATGAGGCAGAGAATGCTGAGTTAGTTGGTAATTCGATATCAGTAGGTTGCGGAACTTCTTCTAACGGAGCGCTTATCAACTTCAGAACGGGCTTCTCTTCTGGAGTTAAATTCAACCAAGTAATCGCAGCAGAAGCGGGCGAATATGTGCTATCCGTACATTACATCAGCAAGGGAATCCGGAATTTCAGACTATTCGTAAACGGGCAAGCCTTAGGATATCAGCGAGTGACTCCGTCGGGAAATTGGTGCTTTGAAGGTGGAAATCCAGCCGTCTATGAAATCAATGTCAATCTAAAGAAAGGAGTGAATACCATTGAGGTTTTCAGAACCGAAACTGATGCACCGTTTTTGGATAAAATCAGCCTTCGAAGAAGAATAGTATCTCTTGAAGCTGAAGATGCAAGATTTGAAGGTTCGCTAGTAATCGCAAATTGCTCCAGCGCTTCCAACGGTGCTTTGGTGACTATGGGATTCACTTACACCAATGGTATTATTTTCGAAAATATTCAACTCAAATCAGCAGGAACTTACCCACTTGAGATCACTTATATTTCGGCTGTAGATAGATCTGCAAGAGTAATCATCAATGGTACAAGCCGAGTAATATCATTTACAGATTCTGGTGAGTGGTGTGTAGCAGGTGGAACTACCATGACCAAAGTTATCGAAGTCCAATTGCAGGCGGGTTCTAACCAAATCGAAATTAGACCAGCTAGCAATGATGCCCCCTTCTTTGACAAAATAGCTATTCTTGATAAAGCGGTAGAAGAAACCACACCTGCGGCTAGATTACTCAATACTGAGACTTCTATCGAAAACTCAAGTGAAATCCGACTCAATGCATCTAATTTCAAGGTTTATCCAAATCCTGTCAAAAGTCTTGAGCCGGTGTTTATCACCCTCCCAAATGTTCAAGAAGCCGGAAGTTTCAATTTGAGTATCTCTGACATGCAAGGAAGGGTTTGGGTCTCTGAAAATCATTTGGAATCAAATGGAGGAGGCTTAGAGCTAAGAAATAACCTCAGACCAGGGCTTTATCTGATTTCCATACAATATGGCAGTCAACTAATCCAACATAGATTATTAGTAAAATAGGGTTCAATTAAAATACAAGTCTAAAAAGCGGGATCAATGGTCCCGCTTTTTTTTTCAGTATAGTCAGTAAAGATTATGCTTGTTGATGTTTTTTATTCTTGGCAATACGAAAGCCAGCTTTGACCAGACCTAATAAATAGAGGACTTAAAAGTCTTATGAAAGGCCTGAAAACGTATCCAAAAGAAGAGTAAATTTCTGCAAGACCTGGAGTCTTTGCCTCCTTCCTATGGTTTTAAAAAATGCATATCTCCTTAGAAAGAAGCCGATTTATTCCTTCCTTTTAATGACCCTCTTTACAACTTGAAGCTGAAACTTTAGCCTTATAATTGACTTTTCTGCTCATAAAAATACCCCCAAAAGTGTCTGACTTTTTGGGGTATTTCCTTTCTTCTCAACGCTTTTTTGAAGTTACTTCAGAATTCTATTTTAACTCTAGTTGCTGAATCTGGCGATCATTGGTCCCTCGAATTCCTTCGAAAAGCGCAATCATTTCTTGAAGTTTTTCCGGATTAGATTGTGCTAGATTTTTGGTCTGACTGATATCTTCCTTCAAATTGAAAAGTTGGTGTTCAGCGCTATTACCTAATTCTATATTTACGTTTTTCTCAACCTCAGGACCTTGATATGGTGGAATCATTATCCAGTCTCCAGCACGTAGGGCAGTTCTAGAAGTAGCCTCCATTACAAATGAATCACGCCCTTTTTGGCTTTTTCCCATAAAAGCATCCAACAAATTCTCACTGTCTGGAGTGCTTTTTTCGCTTCCTGCCAACGCAGCTAAAGAAGACAATAAGTCAATTTGAGTAACCATAGCATCCGAAACTCCTGGCTTGATTGTCCCTTTCCAATA
>Ga0105053_10000572_pt1 | contig 58048 bp, 50 predicted proteins | sample BON01_FD_78093 | JGI IMG/M metagenome (GOLD analysis project Ga0105053, IMG submission 78093) | Freshwater microbial communities from Lake Bonney liftoff mats and glacier meltwater in Antarctica - BON-01 | ecosystem: Environmental > Aquatic > Freshwater > Ice > Glacier meltwater | place: Lake...
ATCCTTTTTATCAATGATTATTTTTGCGATAACCAAAAGGTTATTTTCGCAAAACTCTCAATTACAAAAAAGACTATGTTACTGGTTTATAATCCTTTTTATCAATGATTATTTTTGCGATAATTTCTTTTAAAATTTCAGAAGTTCCTCCTCCAATTGGACCTAATCTACTATCTCTTAACATTCTTGCCATCGGATAATCTTCCATATAACCATAACCACCAAGTAATTGAAGGCAATCATAAATAACAGAATCTGCCATTTTTGTTGACAATAGTTTAGACATACTTGCTTCTTTTACTACATATTGACCGTCGTTTAATCTTTTAGCAATTGAGTAGTTAAATTCTTTACACATTTCTACTTCACTTGCCATTTCTGCGACTTTATGTCTTAATGCTTGAAACTTATCTAACGACTTGCCAAAAGCATTTCTTTGTTTCATGTAATTTATAGCATAATCAATAGCATATTCTGCTCTTGCATGCGCATTAACCCCCATTATTAAACGCTCTAAAGAAAAATGTTGCATAATATAAGGAAATCCTTTTCCTTCTTCGCCCATTAAATTTTCTGCAGGAATAACTACATTATCGAAAGAAATTTCTCCAGTATCAGAAGCTCTCCAACCCAACTTGTCTAGTTTTGTTGCAGAAATACCTTTTGTATTTCGATCAACTAGAAAAATACTGATTCCTTTATTTCCAAGTTCGGGTTGTGTTTTAGCAGCAACCACTAAATAATCTGAATATACTCCGTTGGTAATAAATGTTTTTGATCCACTTAAAACATATGTATTTTCTTTCTTCGTTGCTGTTGTTATTATTCCTGCAACATCAGAACCTGCAAAAGGCTCGGTAATACACAAACAACCTATTTTATCTCCATAAATACTTGGCAACAAATAGTCTTGTTTAATTCTATTATCGCCTTCTTTTTCTAAATGTGTCATCGCTAAATATACATGTGCCCACATTGCAGCTGCAAAACCCCCAGAATGAATTTTTTGTAACTCTTCTAAAAAGATAATTGTATAAAAAATATCTAAACCTAATCCGCCGTTTTCTTCAGAAACATTCAATCCGAAATAACCCATTTCGCCAAATTTTTTCCAAATAAAACGTTCAATAGATCCTTCTTTTTCCCATTTTTCTATATGTGGTAAGACTTCTTTTTTTAGGAAATCTTGAAAACTTTTTCTAAAAGCATTATGTTCTTCTGTAAAGTACATGCTATTCATTATCCAATCTGTTTTGTTGTTTGTTATTTAGCTTCCAAATATAGAATTATTCTATCATATTTGTCTCGTGGAAATCCTTCAATATTTTTTAATTCTTCAATCGATTGTAATTCAGCAACTTCATCTCTAAAGGCAAAGATTTTTTTACATAAATCATAATCTATATACGGATTTGAAAGCACTTCTTTAAATGTTGCAGTATTTACATTTATCTTATTAATAATAGGTTTATCGACTATTTTAAAAATAGTAAGAATACTTTGTGCTGTAGTTTTATCTAATTTCCAAACTTCTAAAAGCTGATTTTTATATGAAAATCCGTTAAGTCTTTTTCTGTATTTTATTATTCTTTCAGCTAAATATTCATTCACTCCGTTTATTGTTTGAAAATCTTTTGCAGTTGCAAAATTTATATCTGTAGTACTTCGTTTTATTTTAAACTCTTTTTCTGTTATGGTTGATTTTAGTACACTTTTCTGCTGTTGCTTTACAACCCAATCTGGAAATTTAAAATAAGGCGAAATCTCATTTAATAAACTATCTGAAACTTGAGTAATCTTTTGAAACTGATTTGCAGAGTTAATAAACTTATTACGCTCCCTAAACGCATGTAATCTATCTATTTGATCGAGTGACATTCCTAATTGAGCACCTTTATAATCTGTAATATAGTTTGGATTAAAAGAATAGATTTTTGGTTTTCTTTTTTCTATCTCAGCTTTCTTCAAAGAATCTATTTTAGCATTTAACACTATAGATTCATTCGTATTAAAGACATCTTTATCATTTGAAAAATCAATAAAATAAATTGCTATTTGCAGCGCAATAATAATCAACAACAAAAAGAAAACCCCATTTCGTTGGCTTTTGTTGTACCAGAAATGGGGATTAAAAATCTTCATTACGTTTATTTTACATGTGCTTAGTTACATCTATAGCTCCATCTTGAATTGCTTCTTTTTTAATAGAAATTGCATTTAAATAACGTTTCATTTCTTGTCTTACTTTTGGGAATAAGAATAACAATCCTATCATATTTGGAAAGACCAATGCTAATATCATAGCGTCAGAAAACTTGATAACTGCATCTAAAGTTGCAGCAGCTCCAATAACAACAAATACTAAAAATAGTATTTTATAAGTCATATCAGCAGCTTTACCTTTACCAAATAAGTACTTCCAAGATTGTAAACCGTAATACGACCAAGAAATCATTGTCGAGAATGCAAATAACACAATTGCAATAGTCAGTACATAAGAGAAGTGAGGAATTACAGAATCGAATGCCATAGATGTTAAATCAACACCATTGATTGTTTGACCATTAGAATTTAAAATCACACTACTTCCATGTTCTGCAGTATAATTAAATACTGATTGAGCGTCTGTTCCATTAATATTAAAGAAAATAATAACTAAAGCTGTCATTGTGCAAATAACAACCGTATCAATAAATGGTTCTAAAAGCGCAACAATACCTTCAGATGCAGGATATTTTGTGCGTACAGCAGAGTGAGCAATTGCAGCAGAACCTGCTCCAGCTTCATTAGAGAATGCAGCTCTTTGGAAACCAACAATTAACACTCCTACCAAACCACCAAGTCCAGCCATAGGTGTAAATGCTCCATCCATAATTAATTGGAATGCAAAACCTATATCGCTAAAGTTTGCGAAAATAATTACTAACGATGCTAGTATGTAAAGTCCTGCCATAAAAGGCACAATTTTTTCAGTAATTTGAGCAATACGCTTAATACCTCCAATAATTACTATACCTACTAAAATTGCAAGAACAACTCCAATAATTACTCCATTAGAACCTCCTTGTAAGTTAAACATTGAACTAATTTGTACAGCAGCTTGGTTAGATTGGAATGCATTACCACCTCCAAAAGAAGCACCAACACAAAGTACAGCAAATAACACTCCTAGTATTTTACCTGCAGCTCCTAATCCTATTTCTTTAAATCCTTTAGATAAATAATACATTGGGCCACCATATATAGTTCCATCTTCGCCAACATCTCTATATTTTACACCTAAAGTACATTCTACAAACTTAGTTGACATTCCTAATAATCCACAAACTACCATCCAAAAAGTTGCTCCAGGGCCACCAAGACCAATTGCAACTGCAACACCTGCAATATTTCCTAAACCAACTGTACCAGAAACTGCTGTTGCTAATGCTTGAAAATGTGAAACTTCACCATGAGCGCTTTCATCACGAATTGTGTTTGCAATATCTTCTTCTGCTAAAGCCTCATCATTGTTATATAATTTATCCACTCCATGTTTTTCTATATCTACATATTTACCTCGAACAGTATTTATAGCTGTGGAAAACTTTGTAATACCTGGAAATTTAAAATAAATAGTAAAAAAAGTTGCTCCCACAACTAATAATATAACTACAAAAGGAATATTATAACCCGCAATTGGTATTGTTGTTAAAACCAAGTTTTCCCACCAAACAGCAAATGGCATAAATGCGTCATTTATTTGTTCATCTAAACCTTTTTCTTGCGCAAAAGTGAATATTGGAACTGCTAAAAACAGTAACGATAAAAGTTTTTTCTTCATAATATATAAGTTAGTTTATTTTTTTAAGTTGCCCGCAATATCATAAAAAATTGAGCTTTCAACAACTTTTAGATGTTAAAAATAAACATTAGGTTAATTTTTGCTTAAATCTTTGTAAATCTTCTATGAATGATTTTGGGTAAAACTCCAATACTCGGTTGGTTTTTATTAAATCAAAACCTGTTATTACTGGTCTTGGGGCTGTTTGATTTAACGTACTTGTAGAAATGGGTTTAATTAAATTTTTATCTAATTTAAAAACAGTTGCAATTTCTTGAGCAATTTCAAAAATGCTTAATAATTGATTACTAGAAATATTAAAAATTCCCGTTGCTTTTTTATCGATAGAAATTTTACAAGCTAACGCTAAATCTTCTACATACGTTGGTGTTCTATACTGATCATCTACTATAGTAATTTCTCTGTTGTTTTCTAAAGACTCTTTAACCCAAAGCACAATATTACTTCTGCTCATATCATTCACCAAACCATATACCAAAATAGTTCTTAAAATGGTGTAATTTATAGTTGATTTTTGTAAAATCTCTTCGGATAGTAATTTGGTTTCTCCATAATAACTTAATGGATTTGGAATATCTTCTTCTGTGTAATTTCCTTTTTTTCCATCAAAAATAAAGTCTGTAGAGATATGAATTAAATGCGCATTTATTTCTAAACAAATATCTGTTAAATATTGCACCACATTTACATTTAAATCATAACACCCTTTTCTATCATTTTCGCAAGCATCAACATTTGTCATTGCTGCGGTATTAATAATAAAATCTGGTTTTATCTGGGTTGCTTTTTCTTCTAATAACTTTTTATTGGTGATATCAATATCATGATATTCAAAGTCCGTTCTTCCACTTCTATTTTCACCTCTAGAGAACCCAAAAATTTCGTAGTTTTTTGTATCGTTAAGAAATAAAGTAATTAAGTTTTGCCCTAACAATCCGTTACTTCCAGTAATAAGAATTTTCCTTTTCATTAAAATAAATCTCTATGTTTTACAATTTCTTCTGAGTTCATCGGATGCAATTCTCGAAACCCAACTGTAGATATCGTTATAACAGTCATATAAACTGCATCAATAAAACTAAACCCAGACAATAACATGTACCTCACAATACCAATTGTTAGGATTGATAGCAGAAAAAATATTGCCTTATATAACTTTGATCTTACACTTATCATTATAAATCAAAAACAGAGCTACGTTTTGTATAGACCATATCTTTTAAACGCAACACAAAAGCGAGGGTTAAATACAACCCAAAAGACAAGCCAACCGTTACAAAAGAGATGTAAATAAAGAACAATCTTACATTCAAAGCTCGCATACCTAATCTGTCTGCTAATCTTGTAGAAACCGCAAATCCATGACGCTCAAAATAATGCCTAACAGAATGTATAAAACTCATTTAAAAATATTGTTTACGCAAGATAATATATAAAGATGAATTGCTCTTAGGATTTTAGTAAAAAATAAATTGGTTTGTGTAACTTTGCCTTTTTTCTAAAAATTACCACTTTGAAACAACAAGAATACATAGAAGTTTTTGGCGCAAGAGTACATAATTTAAAAAATATTGATGTTAAAATTCCGCGCGAAAAACTAGTTGTGATTACCGGATTAAGTGGTAGCGGAAAATCTTCTTTAGCCTTTGATACGATTTATGCTGAAGGACAACGAAGATATATTGAAACTTTTTCTGCATATGCTAGACAATTTTTAGGCGGATTAGAACGACCAGATGTTGATAAAATTGACGGACTTTCGCCCGTGATTTCTATAGAACAAAAAACAACCAATAAAAGTCCGCGTTCTACTGTTGGGACTATCACTGAAATCTATGATTTTTTGAGATTGCTTTTTGCGAGAGCTGCAGATGCCTATTCTTATAACACCAATGAAAAAATGGTAAGTTATTCTGATGAAAAAATTAAAGAATTAATTCTATCAGAATTTAATGATAAAAAGATTGCCGTTTTAGCTCCTCTTGTAAAATCTAGAAAAGGACATTACAGAGAATTGTTTGAGCAAATTTCTAAACAAGGTTTTGTAAAAGTTCGTGTTGATGGTGAGATTGTTGAAATTACAAAAGTAATGCGTTTAGACAGGTATAAAACGCACGATATTGAAGTTGTAATTGATAGAATTGCAATAAACAATACCGTAGAAAAAAGAGTAGAAGAAACCATTAAAACCGCATTATATACTGGTAATAATATTTTAATGGTTATTGATTTAGAAACAAATAACCCAAGATATTTTAGTAGAGATTTAATGTGTCCTACAACTGGAATTGCATATCCAAACCCAGAGCCAAACACGTTTTCATTTAATTCGCCAAAAGGAGCATGTTCTTCTTGTAGCGGATTAGGAATTACAAATGAGGTTAATTTACATAAAGTAATTCCAGATGATTCTATTTCGATAAAAAATGGTGGAATAATTCCTTTAGGAGAACAAAAAAATAGTTGGATTTTTAAACAATTACAATTAATTGCAGAGCGACACAATTTTAAATTAAACGACCCAATTAGCAAAATTCCAAAAGAAGCAATTGATATTATTTTAAATGGTGGAAATGAAAAATTTAACATCGAATCAAAAACAATTGGAGTAACAAGAAATTACGAGATTGATTTTGAAGGAATAATATCATTTATTAATAGTCAATATAAAAATAGCGAATCTACTTCAATAAAAAGATGGGCAAAAGATTTTATGGACGAAGTTTCATGCTCTACATGCAATGGAAATCGTCTTAAAAAAGAATCCTTATATTTTAAAATTTTAGATAAAAATATTAGCGATTTAGCTAAAATGGATATCACAGAATTAGTAAATTGGTTTGATCTAATTGAAAAAAAAATCTCTAAAAGACAACAAATAATTGCTTCAGAAATTTTAAAAGAAATCAGAACCAGAATTCAGTTTTTATTAGACGTAGGTTTAGATTATTTAAACTTAGATAGAACTTCAAAATCTTTATCTGGTGGAGAAGCGCAACGTATTCGATTAGCGACACAAATTGGCTCGCAATTGGTTGGTGTATTATATATTTTAGATGAACCAAGTATTGGATTACATCAAAGAGACAATCAAAAATTAATAGATTCCTTATTAAAATTAAGAGATATTGGTAATTCGGTTTTGGTTGTAGAACACGATAAAGATATGATTGAAGCTGCAGATTTTGTGTTTGATATTGGTCCTGGAGCTGGAAGACATGGAGGCGAAATTGTAAGTGAAGGAACCTTTGAAGAATTAAAAAAACACAATACGTTAACTGCAGATTATATCACCGGTAAAAAAATAATTGCAGTTCCTAAGAAAAGAAGAACAGGAAACGGAAAAAAAATTAAATTAAATGGTGCAACTGGCAATAATTTAAAAAATGTTTCTGTAGAATTTCCATTAGGAAAAATGATTTGCGTTACTGGAGTTTCTGGAAGCGGAAAATCAACCTTAATAAACGAAACGTTATATCCTATTTTAAACGCTCATATTTATCGTGGTGTAAAAAAACCAATGCCATATAAAAGTATAAAAGGATTAGAACATATAGATAAAGTTATCGATATAGATCAATCTCCAATAGGAAGAACTCCTCGTTCAAATCCGGCAACCTATACAGGAACTTTCTCTGAAATTCGAAACTTATTTGCTCGTACTCCAGAAGCAGCAATTAGAGGTTATAAACCTGGCCGTTTCTCTTTTAATGTTACTGGAGGAAGATGCGAAACCTGTCAAGGTGGCGGAGTTCGAATTATTGAAATGAATTTTTTACCAGATGTTCATGTAGAATGCGAAACGTGTCAAGGAAAACGTTTTAACAGAGAAACATTAGAAATTAGATACAAAGGAAAATCTATTGCAGATATTTTAGGAATGACAATAGATGAGGCTGTTTTCTTTTTTGAGAAAGTTCCAAAAATCCATCGTAAAATTAAAACCATAAAAGATGTTGGTTTGGGCTATATTACGTTAGGACAACAATCAACAACACTTTCTGGTGGAGAAGCTCAACGAATTAAACTAGCCTCAGAATTATCTAAAAGAGATACCGGAAATACCTTTTATATTCTAGACGAACCTACAACTGGTTTGCATTTTGAAGACATTAGAGTTTTAATGAATGTTTTAAATAAATTGGCAGACAAAGGAAATACTGTTTTAATTATAGAACACAATTTAGATGTAATAAAACTCGCAGATTATATTATTGATATTGGTATGGAAGGCGGAAAAAAAGGTGGAGAAATTTTATGCTACGGAACACCTGAAGAAGTTGCAAAACATAAAACCAGCTATACCGCCAAGTTTTTGAAAAAAGAAGTATCTTAGCGTGTTTGCCAAAAAATTAATTGGTTAGTGGAATTTTAAAAAATAACTTAAAAAAATAAAGATTATGGACCCAAAGGAAGAGAAAAGAATTAGAGAAAAATTAGGCCAAAAAACTTGGAACGAAATAAAATCAAATGATTCTTGGGCAATTTTTAAAATCATGTCAGAATTTGTTGAAGGATATCAGAAATTAAGCAAAATTGGTCCGTCTGTTTCAATTTTTGGTTCTGCAAGAACAAAGCCAGAAGACAAATTTTATAAATTAGCAGAAGAAGTTGCTTTTAAATTGACACAAAATGGTTACGGAGTTATTACTGGAGGTGGACCAGGAATTATGGAAGCCGGTAACAAAGGAGCACATCGAGGAAAAGGAACTTCTGTTGGATTAAACATAGAATTACCTTTTGAACAACATTTTAACCCGTGGATAGACAGTGATAAAAATTTAGATTTTCATTATTTCTTTGTACGTAAAGTAATGTTTGTTAAATATTCACAAGGATTTATTGTTATGCCTGGAGGTTTTGGAACAATGGATGAATTGTTTGAAGCAATTACGTTAATTCAAACTAAAAAAATTGGTCGTTTTCCTATTATTTTAGTTGGTAAAGATTTTTGGGGCGGATTGTTAGATTGGATTAAAAATACTTTAATTGCCGAAGGAAATATTAGTGAAGAAGACTTAAACTTATTTAGAATTGTTGATTCTGCTGATGAAGCAATAGATCACTTAAATAAATTTTACACAAAATACAGTTTAAAACCAAACTTCTAAAAGAGCAGCTACATACTTTTTTTTGAAAATTTTTCATTAATTAGGATGTAATTAGTATTAAAAATTAATTTCGATTTGAAACTGAAACTATTATTTGCGTGTTTCCTTACATTATTTGTAACTCGTATTTGTGCACAAACAAATTCGATACAAATGACCGTAGTTTTAGATGAAAAAAATGATGTCTTAAAAATTCAGCAAGAAATTGTTTATTACAATAACTCTAATCAATCTTTAAACGAAATTTATCTTCATAATTGGGCTAATAGTTTTAAAGATAAAAATACGCCATTAACAAAAAGATTGATAGAAGATTACGATAAATCGTTGTATTTTGCAAAAGAAAACGAACGAGGATTTAGTAAAATTTTAAATCTTTCTGTAAATTATAAAGTGGCACACTTTACTTTAGAAAAAAGTACAGAAGACATCATTAAAATTCAATTAAATAAAGTTTTAAATCCTACCGATTCTGTTCTTATAAAAGCTTCGTATATTATTAAAATTCCTGATGCAAAATTTACTGGTTACGGAAAAACAAGCACAGGTTACAATTTACGTTATTGGTATTTAACACCTGTTGTTTTCACAAATAGTTGGCAATTGATGAGTAATTTAAATATTGATGATTTATTTATTGATAGTACCAATTATAACATTCATTTAGAAGTTGAAGAAAACGATGTTGTCACGAGTGATTTGTCTCAACAAAAAGAATCAAATTCAGTTTATAATTTATCCGGTAAAAATAAAACAGATGTAATTCTTAGTATTGATAAAAAAAATAAATACACTACATACAAAACCGATAATATTGATGTAATAACAGATATTTCATCAAAAGGAATCAATAAGAAATTAACGTCCGATATTTTAAACAGAGAAATTTATTTTATAGAACGTTATTTAGGTTCTTATCCACATAAAGAACTATTAATTGATCAAATTTCTCAAGATAAAAATCCCATTTATGGTTTAAACCAATTGCCAAATTTTCTAAGCCCTTTTTCTGATGTTTTTGATAGAGATGTTACTTTTTTTAAATCCATCGTAAGAAAATATTTAGAAAACACATTACTCTTAAATAGACGAAACGATTATTGGTTATTAGACGGCATTCAAACCTATTTAATGATTGAATACGTTAACACCTATTATCCAGAAATAAAACTTTTAGGAACTGTTTCTGAAATTTGGGGAATTAGAAATTTTAATTTTTCTAAGCTAAATTTTAATGATAAATATTCGTTTGTATATCAATTTAGCGCACGCAGATTTTTAGACCAAGCATTAACTACAAGAGCAGATTCTTTATCTAATTTCAATAGAAAAATAGCCAATAAATACAAAGCTGGTTTAGGGTTGCAATATTTAAAAGGATATTTGGGGGATTCTATCGTTAAAAAAAGTTTTAAAGAATATTACAAATCTCATTTATTAAAAATTAGCAAAAGTTCAGATTTTAACAGCATTATTTCATCGAAAACCGATAAAGATTTAAAATGGTTTTTTGGTGATTATATAAACACCAACAAAAAAATTGATTACACTGTTAAAAAAATTAAAATAGAAAATGATTCTTTAAAAATAGAGATCAAAAACAAAAGAAACATTACTGCGCCAGTTGCATTATATGGAGTAAAAAACAAAGAAATAAAATTTAAAAAATGGTTTACTGGAATAGATTCTACTCAAACCGTAACAATTGCGAGAGGAAATTTTGACAAAATATCTTTGAATTACGAGCAATTATATCCAGAATACAACACCTTAGATAACTGGAAAAATGTAAACAAAAGTTTTTTAGACAAACCCATACAATTAAAACTAATTAAAGATATAGAAGACCCATATTACAATCAATTATTTTATCAACCTGAGCTTAGCTACAATTATTATGATGGAGTTACGCTTGGATTAGAACTTCATAACAAGCCCATAATTTCTAGAAATTTTGTGTTCAAATTAGTTCCTTCTTACGCAACAAAAAGTCAGACAATAACAGGCTATACATCAGTAATCTATAATCAATATTTCGAGAATTCTAAAATTCTAAATATTATTTATGGCGTTTCTGCTAGCAATTTTCACTACGCTCCAAATTTATCTTATGGTGTTTTTACTCCATCTATTTCTGCAATTTTTAAACGCAATAGTTTACGTGATGTTGGCGGAAGCGCTTTAACACTTAAATACGTAAACATTCATAAAGAAACAGCACCAAGCACACCCGTTAGAGAACAAGACGTTTACAGTGTTTTAAACTTAAAATACATCTATACAAAACCAAATATTATTGAAGGAGTTTCTTATAAAATTAACACCGATATTTCATCAACCTTTACAAAATTTTCTACAGACATAAGATATAGAAAGCTAACTGCAAAAAACAGGCAATTAGATTTTAGATTTTTTGGAGGATTCTTTTTAAACAACAAAACAACTGGAAACTATTTTAGTTTTGGATTAGATCGTCCGTCAGATTATTTGTTTGAACAAAATTATTTTGGAAGATCAGAAAGTTCAGGGATTTTTAGCCAACAAGTTATTATTAATGATGGTGGATTTAAATCTGTGCTACCAACTCGTTATGCAAATCAATTTATGACCTCTTTTAATTCTAGTATTGGTCTTTGGAAATGGCTAGAGTATTATACCGATGTTGCCTTTTTAAAAAGTAAAGGACAAAATGCTTATTTTGCGTATGAAAATGGTATTCGTTTTAACTTTGTTCACAATATTTTAGAAATTTATTTTCCGTTGTATTCTAATAATGGTTGGGAAATAAATCAAGAAGCATATGCTAGTAAAATTCGTTTTGTATTAACTGCTAGACCATCTACTATTTATAATTTTTTTAGAAGAGGTTTTTTATAATTGTTAATTCATTGTTGATTTCGTATTTTATTAATTATTATCCTGTTTAAATTACGATATTCTTAATGAAATAAAATATTTTTAAATTTCAATCAAAAAACCTATCTTTGCATTAGCTTAAATATATATCATATATGACTCAAAATACTGCAATTTCTAGTTCTACTGAATTATCTTTTAATGATTTCCGAGAAGAAGTATTAAATGATTATAAAATTGCACGTATCAGTAGAGAATGTAGTTTGTTAGGTCGTAGAGAAGTTCTTACTGGAAAAGCAAAATTTGGAATTTTCGGAGACGGAAAAGAAGTGCCGCAATTAGCAATGGCAAAAGCTTTTCAAAAAGGAGATTTTAGATCTGGATATTATAGAGATCAAACCTTTATGATGGCTTTAGGCGAATTAACCGCACAACAATTTTTTGCAGGATTATATGGACATCCAAGTATAGAAGCCGACCCTATGTCTGCAGGAAGACAAATGGGCGGACATTTTGCAACGCATAGTTTAGATGAAAATGGAGATTGGAAAAACCTAACAAAACAATACAATTCTAGTGCAGACATTTCTCCAACTGCTGGGCAAATGCCTCGATTATTAGGATTAGCACAAGCATCTAAAATTTACAGAAATGTAAAAGAATTAGAAAATGCTTCTAATTTTTCTACCAAAGGAAACGAAGTTGCTTGGGGAACAATAGGTAACGCAAGTACAAGTGAAGGAATATTTTTTGAAACAATAAACGCCGCTGGTGTACTACAAGTACCAATGGTTATGAATATTTGGGATGATGAATACGGAATTTCTGTTCACGCAAAATATCAAACAACAAAAGAAAGTATTTCTGAAATTTTAAAAGGATTTCAGAGAGACGAAAAAAATAATGGTTACGAAATTATTGTTGTAAACGGTTGGGATTACGTACAACTTATAGATGTTTATAATAGAGCTGCAAAAATTGCAAGAGAAGAACATATTCCTGTATTAATTCACGTAAAAGAACTAACACAACCTCAAGGACACTCTACTTCTGGTTCTCATGAACGATACAAAGATGCAAACAGGTTAAAATGGGAACAAGAATTTGATTGTATTGTAAAAATGCGTTCTTGGATTTTAGATTTCGAATTAGAAGATGGCAATGGAGAAACTTTAAAATTTGTTAATTCAGAAGAAGAATTAATATTCCTAGAAAAAGAAGCAAAAAAACATGTAAGTGCTGCAAAAAGAAATGCGTGGGATGCGTATTTAGATGAAATAAAAGACGAAGTAAAAATAACACTAAGTTTATTAGAAAGTGTTGCTTCTAAAAGTAGTAATAGTGCTTTTATTTTAAAATTAAAAAACGAACTTGAAACTATCGCAGAACCCATCAGAAAAGATGTGTTAATTGCTGCAAGAAAAGCGTTGCGATACATTAAAGACGAAACTTTCACAGAAAAAGCAGCTTTACAAAATTTTATAAAAAATAAAATCAACCAAGGATTCGACTTTTTTTCAACTCATTTAGTAAGTGAAACCGAATTAGCAACAACAAATATTTCATCAGAAGCACCAATATATAGTTCTGAAAAGAACTTGGTTGATGCAAGAGTTATTATGAGAGATAATTTTGATGCAATTCTAAAAAAATATCCTGAAGTATTAATTTTTGGTGAAGATGCAGGTTTTATTGGTGATGTAAATCAAGGACTAGAAGGTTTGCAAGAAAAGTATGGCGAACTTCGAGTTTCTGATACAGGAATTAGAGAAGCAACTATAATTGGCCAAGGAATCGGAATGGCAATGAGAGGTTTAAGACCGATTGCTGAAATTCAATATTTAGATTACTTATTATATGCTTTACAAATAATGAGCGACGATTTAGCAACGCTTCGTTACAGAACTGTTGGTAAACAAAAAGCACCATTAATTATTAGAACCCGTGGACATCGCTTAGAAGGAATTTGGCATTCTGGCTCCCCAATGGGCGGAATTATAAACAACGTTCGTGGAATGCACGTTTTAGTTCCAAGAAACATGACAAAAGCCGCAGGTTTTTACAACACATTATTAGAAGGAGATGATCCTGCATTGGTAATTGAGTGTTTAAACGGATATCGTTTAAAAGAAGAATTACCAACCAATTTAGGCGATTTTAAAACGGCTATTGGAGAAATTGAAATCATAAAAGAAGGTAAAGATATTACAGTTGTTTCTTATGGATCTACGTTAAAATTGGTAGAAGAAGCTGCTAAAGAATTACAACAAGTTGATATTGATATAGAAATTATTGATATTCAGAGTTTATTACCTTTTGACATCAATCATGAAACCGTAAAAAGTATCGTCAAAACAAATAGATTGTTAATTGTTGATGAAGATGTTCCTGGCGGAGCTTCAGCATATTTATTACAAGAAATTTTAGAAAATCAAAACGGATATCAATATTTAGATAGCAAACCTAAAACGTTAACTTCTAAAGCTCACAGACCTGCTTATGGAACAGACGGAGATTATTTTTCTAAACCATCTGTAGAAGATATTTTTGAAGCTGCATATAAAATAATGCACGAAGCAAATCCAACAAAGTACAAAAGCTTGTATTAGGTTTTGTTTAAAATAACATTTCCTATTGCGCATTGCAAACAACGTTTCTTTAGACAATAGTTGTTTTTAAGCTGCAATAAAGCCTGACTTTCAAAAGCGTTTTTAGAACTTATTTTCAACTCTTTGAATTTTGAGATAATTGAATTTTTTTCTGATTTTAATTGTTGAATCAATGCTAATAATTGGGTTTCATCTACTTCTCCTCTACTCTTTAAATATTTAAATTTTAAAGGAACAATTGTGTTTATCAGTAATAAATCTACAAACGAATTTGTAATTCTTTTTACGCTTTTTGATGACACCTTTTGAAACGTATAATGCGTTTTCCAAAAGTCATTCAAATCCAGAGAAAATAAAAGATAGAGCTCCTTTACACTAGAAGTACTCATTAACTTAGAAAATAAATTTTGATGCTTGTGATATAAGGAAGCTAATTGCGCAATTCGTATGGTTGGAAAATTTGTTGGTCGCATTCTAAAAAACTGAAACTGCCCATTATGAATTGGCTTTAAATTGAATTTATGTTTCAAATAATCGTATTCATTTTTTAAATCGATTACATATTTCTCTTCTAATTTCTTTTCTAAAAATCCTGTTTGACCAAAAAATAAGGCTTGTAATTTAAATGCATCATTTTGTACTTTTCTAACAACCGAAAAGTCAACTGAATTTGAGAAATTTAAAAATGCTTCTGCATTGGTTTTCAATCCAAAATTCTTCGCTAACAATTTAAAAAGTACGGCTTCATAATCATTATTAGAATCATTTAACAACTGATCAATTAACACTGATTTTTCTTCTAATCTTTCAAAATATAAACGTTCTTTCCAATGATCAAACACAAAAGAATCAATTGTATTTATCGAATTTTCACAAGGAATCCAACGTTGTTGTTTCGAATACAATTTTTTGTAATTTACCAACAACTCTTTGTCTACTAACTTAGAAATATGTATTGTTGGTAACGGTAAATTATTTTTGCTAAAAACCTCCACATCATCTTCCCAAACAATATGTAAAATAACAGAATCGTAATTTGAATCCTTTTCATGTTGATGCAAATACCAGTCAGAAGATTTTACATGAATTTCTACATTTCCTGCCCATAAAATATCATCAATTTTAATTTTAGCATTTAAAAAATCTGGCCCAGAATTAGTGTTATGAATTCCTGGAAAAACAATTTCAATTATATTAAATTCTGTTGATAGTAATTTTGTTTTGGAAAACAATTGATGTTTCCATACATAATGAAGAAAATCTTCTTTCATAGCAATATATTTTTCTTTTTCGCCAATCAATTTATGAAAAAAAATTCAGTAAAGAAAAAATCTAAGTGTACATTGTTAAATCTAATGAAGAAACTTCTTTATTAAATTGAATTTATAGTACTTTTGTTCTTCTAAAAAAGATAGAATGAGTATTATAAAAAATTTAGAATGGCGTTATGCAACAAAGAAATTTGATGCAAAAAAATTGCTGTCAAATTTGCAAATAAACACCTTAAAAAAAGCGTTTAATTTAACTGCTACATCCTATGGATTACAACCTGTAAAAATGGTTATTGTGCATAATAAAAAATTACAAGAACAGTTAGTAGAACATTCTTGGAATCAAGAACAAGTAGCTCAAGCATCACATCTTTTAGTGCTTTGCACTCAAAAAAACATATCTAGCGAAGATGTAGAAAATTATTTTTCTCTAGTTAAAAAAATTAGAAATACGCCCGATGAAATTTTAAACCCATTTAAAGAGTATTTAAAAAATGATTTAAATACCAAATCAGAATTTGACCTACATTCTTGGATGAAAAATCAGGCGTATATTGCTTTAGGAAATTTAATGACCGTTGCTGCATCAGAAAACATAGATTCTTGTCCGATGGAAGGTTTTGCCCCTGATAAATATGATGCAATTTTAAATCTAAATAAACACAATTTAAAATCTGTTTTGGTTCTTCCTGTTGGATTTAGAGCTGAAGATGATTATATGAAAGATTTGAAAAAAGTTCGTAAAAATACGCATGAAGTCATTATCGAAATCAATTAAAAACGAGTGAATAATTGTATCTTTTGAGTATTAATTAACAATAGAAAAATCAGAATGAATTCAGAAATAAGAAACTTAGAACCAAAAGCTATTTGGAATAATTTTGCGAATTTAAATGCCGTGCCTCGTCCTTCTAAAAAAGAAGAAAAAGTGATTGCATTTATGGTAGATTTTGGAAAAAACCTAAACCTTGAAACTATTGTCGATACTGTTGGAAATGTAATCATTAAAAAACCGGCAACTTCTGGAATGGAAAACAGAAAAACGGTAGTGATGCAAAGTCATTTGGACATGGTTCATCAAAAAAATTCTGATACTATTTTTAATTTTGAAACTCAAGGAATAGAAATGCAAATTGATGGTGATTGGGTTAAAGCAAAAGGAACAACTTTAGGCGCAGATAATGGTTTAGGTGTTGCGGCAATAATGAGTGTTTTAGAATCTAAATCAATTAAACACCCCGCAATTGAAGCATTATTTACAATTGATGAAGAAACCGGAATGACTGGCGCAATGGGTTTAGAAGCTGGTTATTTAGACGGAGAAATTCTATTGAATCTTGACACTGAAGAGGACGATGAAATTGGAATGGGTTGTGCTGGTGGAATTGATGTTACTGCAAAAAGAACCTATTCTGAAGAAAATATTTCAGAAAATACATCGGCTTTTAGTATTTCTGTTAGTGGATTAAATGGAGGTCATTCTGGAATGGATATTCACAAAGGATTAGGAAACGCAAATAAAATAATGAACAGAATTTTGTTTGATGGTTTTGAAAACTTTGGTTTGCGAATTTCGGAATTAAATGGTGGAAGTCTACGGAATGCAATTCCCAGAGAAAGTAATGCGGTTGTTGTAATCGATACTGCTTCTAAAGAACCTTTCTTTTTTGAAATGAATGAATTGATAAACAACATTTCTACTGAATTTAAAAGCATTGAACCAAATTTATCTATTAAAATTTCAGAAACAGATGCTCCTAAAAAAATAATGGAATTAGGTGTTCAAGAAGGATTTATAAAATCAATTTACACTGCTTTAAACGGTGTTTACAGAATGAGTCCAGATGTTAAAGACTTAGTAGAAACCTCTAACAATATTGCAAAAGTTGTTGTAAAAGACGGCGAAATTTTAGTGAATTGCTTAACACGTTCTTCGTCAGAAACGAATAAGATTGATTTAGCAAACTCCATTCGTTCTGCATTTGAACTATCTGGATTTGAAGTTAGTTTTTCTGGCGAATATCCTGGTTGGTTGCCAAATATAAATTCAGAAATTTTAAAAGTGTTAGATACTTTATATGAAAAATTACATGGCGAAAAAGCAAAAATAGCAGCTTGCCATGCGGGATTAGAATGCGGAATTTTAGGTCAGAATTACCCAGAAATGGATATGGTTTCATTTGGTCCAACAATTCTAGGAGCACATTCTCCAGACGAAAGAACAAGTATTTCTTCAACTCAAAAATTTTGGAAATTTTTACTAGAGGTACTTAAAAACATTCCAAATAAATAACAAAAATAATTATAAAAGACGTTGATAACTCAACGTTTTTTTTATCCCTTTTAATGTTTATTATCTTCAATAAAATAAGTTTAAATATCTGATTATTAAATCTTTGTGTTTTTATTATTTTGTTAACATCTTTGATTTTAATTAACAACAATTAATCGTATTTTTACTTTTTATATAATCCGATGTTTTAATGGGTAAAATTATTGCAATTGCAAATCAAAAGGGGGGTGTTGGTAAAACTACAACTGCGGTAAATTTAGCAGCTTCTTTAGGTGTTTTAGAAAAAAAAGTGCTGCTAATAGATGCTGTTCCTCAAGCAAATGCTTCTTCTGGTTTAGGAATTGATGTAGATAGTGTAGAAATAGGAACGTATCAAGTTTTAGAACATACAGTTTCTATAAATGATGCGATACAAAAAACCACTTCTCCAAATGTAGATATTATTCCTGCACACGTAGATTTGGTTGCTATAGAAATTGAGTTGGTAGATAAAGAGCAAAGAGAATACATGCTTCAAAAATCACTCACTAAATTAACAAATCAATACGATTATATTTTAATTGATTGCGCTCCTTCTTTGGGGTTGATTACGTTAAATTCTTTAGTAGCAGCAAATTCTATCATCATACCCATTCAATGTGAATATTTTGCGTTGGAAGGATTAGGGAAATTATTAAACACTATTAAAAGTGTACAGAATATCCACAATCCAAATTTAGATATTGAAGGATTATTACTAACCATGTTTGATTCTCGTTTACGCCTTTCTAATCAAGTAGTAGAAGAAGTTCGCAAGCACTTTAGCACTATGGTTTTCGAAACAATTATTAGACGAAACACACGTTTAGGTGAAGCACCAAGTTATGGTGAAAGTATTATAGCTTATGATGCTACAAGTAAAGGCGCAGTAAATTATTTAAGTTTAGCAAACGAAATTATTAAGAAAAACGCACAATGGCAAAAGCAACAAAAAAGCAAGCATTAGGTAGAGGATTATCTGCATTATTAAATGACTCTTCAGTAGATATTAATTCTGTTTCTGATAAAAATGCTAATAAATTAGTTGGTTCAATTGTAGAAATTGAATTGAATAAAATAGATGTCAATCCTTTTCAGCCTAGAACTCATTTTAATCAAGATGCTTTAGTTGAATTAGCCAATTCTATTAAAGAATTAGGCGTTATTCAGCCAATTACTATTCGTAAATTAGAAGGAAATAAGTTTCAATTAGTTTCTGGAGAACGTAGATTTAGAGCTTCAAAATTAATTGGCAACACAACTATTCCTGCTTATATAAGAATTGCTAACGACCAAGAAATGCTAGAAATGGCATTGGTAGAAAACATTCAGCGTAAAATTTAGATCCAATAGAAGTTGCGTTGTCTTATCAACGATTAATTGAAGAAATAAAACTTACTCAAGAACAATTAAGTATTCGTGTTGGTAAAAAAAGATCTACTGTAACCAATTATTTACGTTTGTTAAAATTAGATCCAATTATTCAAACCGGAATGCGAGATGGCTTTATTTCTATGGGACATGGAAGAGCTTTAATCAATGTTGATTCTTCAGAAAATCAATTAAATATTTACACTAAAGTTGTTAAAGCTAAATTGTCTGTTAGACAAACTGAAGAACTTGTTAAAAATGTAAAAGAAGGAAATAGTTCGTCAAAAGAAAAAAAACAGACTCCAAGTTTTGTGAAAGAATCTATATCCGAATTAAATTCGTTTTTTGGAAGCACCGTAGCTATAAATGCAACTACAAAAGGAAAAGGAAAAATTTCAATTTCATTCAAATCAGAAGAAGATTTTAATCGAATAAAAAACTTATTAAAATAGTGTTATCACTAAAAAAAATACTTTTCTTTTTAAGTGTACTTATATCATTTTCTATAAGCGCACAAAAAGACTCTACACAAGTAGATACTCTTAAAATAAAAGGAAAAATTAAAATGAATAGCAATTATTTTAATCCTTTATCCCCATCTAAAGCAGCATTTTATTCAGCAATTTTTCCTGGTGGTGGTCAAATTTATAATAAGAAATATTGGAAAGCACCAATTGTTTGGGGAGCAATGGGAACAAGCATTTATTTGTATTTAGATAACAACAAAGAATACGACCGTTATAGAACAGCATTTAAAATTCGAGAAGCCGGCTTGCAAGACGAGTTTACAAACGGCGATGGTTCTTTAATTATTTCTAGAAACGGATTAATAAGTGCACAAAAAACATTAAAAAGCAATAGAGATTTAGCATTGTTAACTACGGTCGTTTTTTACGTATTACAAATTGTTGAAGCAAGTGTAAATGCACATTTACTACAATTTAACACCAACGATAATTTAACATTTTCTCCTGTCATGATTTATAATCCAGTAACATATGAAATTCCGAAATTTGGATTAACTTTTAAATATTCTTTTTAAATGAAAATTGCTTTATTAGGATACGGAAGAATGGGTAAAGAAATTGAAAAAATTGCTTTACAAAGAGGTCATACAATTGTTATAAAATCAACCTCGAATTCTACGTGTAATATTACTGAAGCTGATGTTGCCATCGATTTTAGCGTACCAACTTCGGCAGTAAATAATATCACTAATTGTATTGAAAATCAAATTCCTGTGATATCTGGCACAACTGGTTGGCTAAAAAAATATGATGAAATCGTTGATTTATGTAACCAGAAAAACGGAACATTTTTATATGCGTCAAACTTTAGCTTAGGAGTTACTATTTTTTTTGAACTCAATAATCAATTAGCTAAAATGATGAATACTTTAAGCGATTATCAAGTTTCCTTAGAAGAAATTCATCACACACAAAAATTAGACGCACCAAGCGGAACTGCAATTACCTTAGCAGAAGGAATTATAAAAAACAGTTCTAAATCAATATGGAAATTAGACGGAGAAAATTCATCAGAAATTGTTCCAATTACGTCTAAGAGAGTTGGAGATGTTTCTGGAACACATGTTGTAAATTACACATCAGAAGTAGATACTATTGAGATAAAACACATAGCGCATAACAGAAAAGGGTTTGCATTAGGTGCTGTTGTTGCAGCAGAATGGATTTTGGATAAAAAAGGTGTTTTTACAATGAAAGATGTGTTAAACATTGGTTAAAGAATGTAACATCTCTTAGTAAAACAAACTAATAAACTATTATTACGATGACGCTTTCTGAATAGAAAGCAATCAAAAAAAACAAATTATGACATTTACAGAATGGTTTTTATTCTTTTTAGCATTACAAGTAATCCACTTTTTAGCTACCTGGAAATTATATATAAAGGCTGGCAGAAAAGCTTGGGAAGCAATTGTGCCAATTTACAACGCAATTGTATTAATGCAAATTATTAATCGTCCAAAATGGTGGACAATCTTATTGTTTATTCCGATTATAAACTTATTAATGTTTCCAATAATCTGGGTAGAAACCTGTAGAAGTTTTAGCCATCATAAAAGAAAGGATACAATTCTTGCTATTGCAACAATAGGTTTTTATTTATTTCACATCAATTATTTTTCTAAAAATGAATATGTAAAAAACAGAAGTTTAGAAGCTAGAAGTTCATTAGGAGAATGGATAAGTTCTATCGCTTTTGCAATTATTGCAGCTACGTTAGTGCATACCTATTTTATGCAACCATATACAATTCCTACTTCATCATTAGAAAAGACATTGTATGTGGGTGACTTTTTATTTGTAAGCAAATTTCATTACGGAGCAAGAGTTCCGATGACAACAATTGCTGCTCCAATGGTTCATGATACATTGCCTTTTCTAGGAAAGTCTTATGTTTCAGATTCAGAAAATAAAGAATCATGGTTAAACAAATTATCATTGCCATATATGCGTTTGCCAGGAATTCAGAAAATTAAACGCAACGATATTGTTGTTTTTAGTTGGCCTGCAGATTCTTTAAATTTAATGTGGGGAGATAAGTCTGGAAAGTTTACTTACAAACCAGTTGATAAAAAAACTAATTATGTAAAACGTGCAGTTGGAATTGCTGGAGATACTTTAGAAGTAAGAGATGGTTATGTATTTATAAATCGAAAAAGAACTGTATTGCCAGACCGAGCAAAACCGCAATACTTTTTTACAGTTGATACAGGCGGAAAACAATTTAGCCAAGGAGCAGCAAAAAGATATAATATTAGGGAATATCGTTTTGATAACGGAAAATTTATTTTAAACCTTACGGACGAAGAAGCTGCTTTGATTAAAAATAATCCGATTGTAAAAAGTGTAATCAAAAACATAGAGCCAAAAGGAACTTTTAATAAAGATTTATTTCCGCATAGTCCATATTATTTGTGGAGTAATGACAATTATGGTCCAATTTATAATCCTAAAAAAGGAGAAACTGTTCAATTGAATGAAAAGTCGATGCCATTTTATGAGCAAGTTATTAGAAGATATGAACGTAATAATTTATCAATCGTTGGTAATACTTATTATTTAAATGGTAAAATAGCAACTTCTTATACCTTTAAACAAGATTATTATTGGATGATGGGGGATAACAGACAAAACTCTTTAGACGCACGTTATTGGGGTTATGTTCCGTTTGATCATGTGGTAGGAAAACCAGTATTTATTTGGTTAAGTTGGGATCCCAACGCAAAAGGATTTGCTAAATTTTCATCAATTCGTTGGAACAGAATGTTTACAACTGTTGGCGGAAGCGGAGAACCATTTTCTTACTTTAAATTTTTCTTATTTGCTTTAATGGGATATTTTGTGATTAATTATTATAGAAAAAAGAAAAAAGAAACAAAATAAATGTCTTTGTTTTTGCCAACGTACTTCTCTCCTATTTCGCAATACATTGCTATTGCAAATTCCGATGAAGTTCTTTTTGAAACAGAAGATAATTTCCAGAAACAAACCTACAAAAATCGCTGCTATATTTATAGTCCAAACGGAAAACAACTACTTAACATTCCTGTAAAACACACTACAAATACGTCTAAAAAAAAGACAAAAGACACCTTAGTTGACAATTCGGTTTCTTGGCAAAAGCAACATTTAAAATCGATTCAAATTGCGAATAGAAATTCACCTTTTTTTGAGTTTTATGAAGACGATTTAGTACCAATTTTATCAAAAGAATACACTTATTTATTAGATCTAAATATTGATACATATCTTTTTATTACAGATGCTTTACAAATAAATCAGAGTTATAATAAATCAAAAGAATACGTAGTATCAACTAAAAATGATTATCGCCTTTTAGCCAATGCAAAACAAGAGCATAACTATCATTTTAACTCCTATATTCAAATGTTTGACGATAAATTTGGGTTCATAAAAAATCTATCCATTTTAGATTTATTGTTTATGGAAGGGCCAAATGCAATTAATTATTTAGAAAATAATATTTTAATTTGATTATGGATTTTGTATCACAGTTTATAAATGCGTATTCTCCAAATCTTTCAAAAAAAACCTACGCTCTTTCTGTATTAAATGCTACAGAAAGGTACTTTAAATTAAAAAAAGACTTGTTTAACTCCAAGTCTTTTTTATTTTTACTAAAATGGATTTAAAATTTCTAATACATTATAGTTTTCATTTTATTGTCCCAGCAATAATTGCATTTATTTTCTTTAAAGAAAATTGGAAAAAAGTGTATTTTTTTTTTATTGTAACCATGCTAATAGATCTAGATCATTTATTAGCGAATCCTATTTTTGATCTAAATAGATGTAGTATCAATTTTCATCCATTACACAGTTATATTGCCATTTTAATTTATTTTTTACTCCTGGTATGGAAAAAATTTAGAATCCTCGGAATCGGATTATTACTCCATATATTAGCAGATACTATTGATTGTTTTTTATAATCTTATCGATTATCGTATTTATATCTAAAGATATTTTTAGTTTGTATATTATAATCAAATAGCAAACGGTTATTAAAATACCTTTTAATCCAATATTTATAATTGGATGAAACGTGAATTCCCAAAAGAAAAATAATCCATAAATAGCTCCTAAAACCAATAACAAATGGATTGTTTTTTTAGTAAACGGAAGCATGTTGAATTTCTTTTTCACATACCTAATCTTAATCGTATTAAAAAACAATAAAACGATTAACGTTGACAATGCTGCTCCATTCATTTTATAAAGAGAAATGAACCAATTATTTAAAATAATTACGGCCAAAGCCATTGCAATAGAATAGGGTAATAAAATTTTATAGTATTTAGAATTCGAAATAATTGCGCCATTATTTCCTAAAGCCATCGTATATAATTTGGCAACCGAAATCATGAATACAACCCAAATTCCTTGTGAGTATTTTTCATCAATCAACAAATATACTTGGTTAATATTTACGTTTATCAACAAAAAAAGGAGTCCACAAATTAATAGCAAGTTTATAGAAGTGCTCTTATATAATTTAAGTATTTCTGGCGTATTACTTTCATTTAAAGACTTCGCGGTAATTGGTTGAATAATTTGTGCCATTGCTCTTCCTGGAGCTTCTAATAAAGACGCAATATAAACTCCAACAGAATAATACGCTGTATAGGCAATTGCTTCTTTTTGCGGAATCATAAACTTATCAATATCTAGCAAAATTGCACCAGCAGAACCCGCTAAAATAATGTAAGAAGAATATTTAAAAACTTCTTTATAATTTTCCGGTAATTGAAAAGTAAACTTAGGCGTATATAATTTTAGAGCATACAAAAACATGACCAATGCACGGATAAAATAAGCTCCAGTTAAGTAATAAATAAATTCAACTTGATCAATTACTTTTAAAAAAACTGAAATCAACAAGATCATTACAGCAATTCTAGAAAACATTTCTTTTAAAACATTTCCAAAAACAGATTGCATTTGCACTTTTGCCCAAGCATAAAAAATTTCGAAATACGCTGTTGCTATTGCCACTAAATAAATAACCCACGTAAAATCTTTTATAATTGGATTTTTTATAGATAAATAATTACTTATTTGTTCGTAAAAAACGGATCCTAAAAAACCAAAAGGCAACGCAATAAATAATGGGAAAATTAATGATGAGCTTAAAAATTTATCTTTTTCGAGTTTTGATGTATACGACGAAAAAAACTTAACAATAGAATATTGCACTCCAAATGCAGTTAAAGGCATTAATAAATTTGCAGTTGACAACAAATACGTAACCAAACCATAATACTCGTCTGTTAAAAAATTGGTATATAAAAACAATGCGTTTATACCCCCAATTCCGAATGCTACGAAAGTGATAATTGTGTTTTTAAACGATTGATTTAATACAATTCCCAATGAAAGCTTATTTAGTTAGCAGCGTTAAAATAGATTGATGAATACTTTCTCCAACATTCTTTCCGTACAATTCTATATTAAAATCCATTTTTGAATTTTTATACTTGTTAAATGCACCTATAATTTTCGTTTGATTGCTTCCAACAATCTCTGCGAAACCGTTTTCAACCAATTCAATCCATTCTGTTTCTTCTCTTACAATAATGCAATTCTTTTTTGTAAAAAAGGCTTCTTTTTGCAATCCTCCACTATCAGAAATTACCATTTTACAATTCTTTAATAATTCTAATATAGAAAAATAACCAACAGGATTTATGAGTGTAATATTTGGATGAATATTATTCTGATCGAGTATTTTTTTAGTTCGAGGATGTAATGGCAACACCACATTACAATTTTTATGAATTTCTTCTAAAGCAGCAAAAATTGATTTTAATTTATTGATATCATCTGTGTTTTCTTGTCGATGAATTGTTGCCAAAACAAATTCGTTTTTTATCAAATCTAAATCAGAAATTATTGAAGATTTTTTAATAGATGTTTTGCTATAATATGCAACTGCATCTTTCATAATATCACCATTTTTTACAATTTGAATTGGTAAATTATCAAACCCTTCATTTTGTAAATTTTTAATTGCAATTTTGGTTGGACAACACAATAGATCAGAAATTCTATCCGTTAAAATTCTATTGATTTCTTCTGGCATTTTCATATTAAAAGAACGCAATCCAGCTTCTATATGAACAACTTTTATATGTAGCTTTTTTGCAGCTAAAGATCCTGCAATTGTAGAATTTGTATCGCCATAAACAACAACAGCATCTGGTTTCTCATCTAAAAGAATAGCTTCTATTTTCTCCAACATTTTTCCTGTCATTGCTCCATGACTTAAACTGTTTATTGCTAGATTATATGCAGGTTTTGGAATTTCCATTTCATCGAAAAAAACAGCACTCATATTGGCATCAAAATGTTGACCTGTATGAATGATTATTTCCTCAATTTGATTGTGCTTTTTTATAATTCTACTTAAAACAGCAGCTTTTACAAATTGTGGTCTTGCACCTAAAATGGTAACTATTTTTTTCATAAAAATTAAGAAACGGTTTCTTTAATTATTTTAGCTAATTTCTCTGTTAAATTTCTTCTATGATATTGGTCGATATTGGTAGAATTTGATTCTAATTTTCCTGATTTATAAGAGTTATACATCTGTAAAATTTCTTTTTTAAGGTTTACAACATCATCAAAATTTACAATTTTGCCTGAATTTGTTTCATTTAAAATCTCTGCCAAATCTCCATCTATTGGGCCAATAGCTAAGATAGGGCGTTTTGCTTGTAAATACTCAAATATTTTTCCTGTAATGATTCCTTTTGCACTTTTTACATTGTTTACAGACAATAATAAAACTTGTGTTTTTTGCTGACATGTTGTAACTTTTTGATGTAAAACATATCCAATATCTAGTACATTTTTAATTTGATATTCTTCTAAACTAAAGCGAACTTCTGATGCAATTTCTCCTACAAATTGAACTTGATAATCATCAGCAAAATTATTATTTTCTTTACATATTTCAGAAATTGCTTTCCAGAATGAAATCGGATTTCTATCAGCATTCATTAAACCAACATGGGTAATTGTAAATTTTTTATCTAACTTGATTGATGTAGAAGTTGAATCATTATCAAAACCATTTGTAATAACATGAATGTTATTAGAAAATTTAACAAAATTATTTCTCATTGTTTTTCCAATAACCAAAACTGCATCTGATTTTTCTACTACTTCTTGCTCTAATTTTTGATGAATTTGAATTGATTTTTTTGTCAATGGTAATTGCTCAAAATAATCGATTTCTGTCCAAGGGTCTCTAAAATCAGAAATCCATTTCACATTCAACTTTTTCTTTAATTCCAACCCAATTAAATGTAGGCTATGTGGTGGACCAGAAGTAATTATTAGATCTATTTTATGTTCTAATACATACTTTTTTAAATAGCTAACCGAAGGTTGAACCCAAAATTTACGAGCATCGGGAATAAAATAATTCGCTCTAATATAGTGCACTATTTTTCCAAAAAAAGTAGGATTAGGATTTAAAAACCCCGCAGATTGTTGGGCGTTTTTCTTTTTAAAAAAAGACACTATATTATTTGGCTCCCAAATGGGTTGTTTTAAGATTGTAATATTCTTTGGGATCTCCTTTTCTAATGAAGTATCTAAAATCGGGTATTTTGGATTATCAACCGTAAACACAACTGGCTCGACACCAAAATCTTGTAAATATTTTACAAATTTTAACCAACGTTGAACTCCAGAACCACCAGAAGGAGGCCAATAATATGTTACAATGAGTGCTTTCAAATCCTTAAGTTATCATATAAATGTACTAAGTTTTTTGAAGTAAATTCCCAATTAAGTTCACCATTTAAAGATTCATGATTTCCTTTTTTAGCTTTTTCCATTGCTGCATCGTACTTAGAATGAATTTCTATAATTGCGTTTGCAAAACTTTGCGGATTTTCTGACTCGAAATATGTGCCAATTTCAAATTGATTTACCAACCTTTTCATCGGTGCACAATCTGAAACTAACAACGGTTTTCCTGATAATAATATTTGGAAAAACTTATGAGGAACGGCGCTTTCTGTGTGTTCGTTTGAAATATGTGGTATAATGTTTACAGATGAATTTTTCATAATATTTACCACATTTTTAAAAGGTTCTTTTCCCCTAATTTCAATAAATTCCTCTAAATTATTTTGAGTAATTAAATTTTGCAAATAATTTATAACATCATTATTTGCTGGACCAACTAACACTAATAATGCATTTGGAATCTTCTCAGAAATTGCTTTCATTCCTAAAATTGCAGTGTGCAAACCTCTATGTGGCCCAAAACCGCCAACATACGAAATGATAAATTTATCTTCTAAACCTGTGAAATAATTAGTTGTTGTATTGTCAAAATTTTTGATGAATTCTTTTTTTTCTGAATTCGGAACTATGACAATCTTGTTTTCAGAAATTGCGTGTTGCGCTATCAATCGTTGTTTCATTTCGTCAACAACTGCAATCAAAATATCAAACTTTTTAATAATTCTAGATTCGTGTTTCCTCCATCGATCATAACTAAAAAAAAGGTTATTTTTAATTCTAATAATTGGATTTCTCCTCCAAGAAAACCAAGTCATTAAAGCTGCAGGGTAATTTTCATGCAAATCTAAAACTGTTTTTAAACATCTTTTTTTTGCAGCTAAAAAAGCAGTTTTTGCCAAAGGTAAATCGTGTACATGTAGCAATTCAATTTTATTTTCTTTGATGAAATAAGGTAATTTATTTTTAAAAAAAGGATGTACAAAGCCAATAGAAGCAATAACATCAATAATCCCTTCGTGCGCTACACTTTTATATTCGATTTTTCTGATGACTTGAACTCCTTTTACAACTTCATATTCTTTTTCATCAGGATTTTTTTTGCACAAAACAAAAACCGAATGATTGTTTTCTACTAACGTTTCAGCTTCTTTACGAACTCTAATATCTGCCGGATAACTTCCGTTCAATAGCATTCCAATATTCATACTGCCGTTTTATTTTTTCTTCTTTTCATAAAAAAACCAACCAATTGGAATCATCAATAACAAGAAATAAGAAGTTAAAATAATTGTATTTCCTTTTTTAATGATTGTCGGTTCAAACTTAAATTCTATGGTATGTTTACCTGCTGGAATTTCCATTCCACGTAACACATAATCTACTCTGTAGTGTGGTGTCAATTTTCCGTCAACATACGCATTCCAACCATCTTTATAATAAATTTCTGAAAAGACAGCGAATTGATTTTTTGTAGTATTAGATTCATAGCTTAACGTAGTAACATCATAATTTATCAACTTGATTGTAGCCAAAGAATCTTTTTCAACGTTATTTTTAATATCAAATTTACGAATATCAATAACAGCTTCATTTTTTGTTTTCAAACTATCTAAAGCCAGAATTTCTTCATCTGCTGACGATACTAATTTTAGATTAGAAACAAACCAAACACTTCCATTTGCATCTGGATTTACTTGTACTGTTGTGTTTCCTTTTTGATCTGGAATGATAAAATATTTAGCATTTAACATGTTTAACACTTCCATGTTATTCTTCGCAATTTGATAATCAAATAACTCTTGATAACGCCCCATTTTCGCAGCGTGATAACCACCTATAGAATTATGAAAATAAGAAGTTCTACCGTCTTGTAACGGACTTGGAAAATTGGCAACTCTATAATAGCCTTTATCTTTTAAAATTTCTTTGTCAACTTCATTTAATTGAAATGGTTTTTCGATATTTCTTGCTTTTTCGAACGAATCATTATTTACATATTTGATGTTTACAGAAACTAAATCGAATAAGATTATAATTGCAAAACCAATAATTGCTTTTGTTTGATTCACTTTATTTTTAAGGAAAAACCATAAAATGGCAAATGAAATTGATATCAACACTAAAGAGCGTAAACTATCGCTAAACAACATGGATTTTCTATCAGAAATTAATGCTTCTACCAAACCAGGAATTTGCTGGTAATTGTTATCTCTAAATCCTTCAAAAGCAAATAAACTAGATCCAAAAATCAAAAAGAAAACTAAAATTCCTCCTAAAATATAAAATGCCTTTTTTAGTGCATTTTTCTTTTCATCCGAAGAAATGTCTTTAGAAAAGAATTCTTTTAATGCTAAAATTCCTAATAAAGGAATACAAATTTCTGCAATTACTTGTATTGATGAAACGGCCCTAAATTTATTGTACAACGGAACATAATCAATAAATAAATTGGTGATAATTTCAAAATTTTTACCCAAACTTAGCACTATTGAAAATATAGTTGCAGCTACCAACCATTTTTTCATCGTTCCTTTTACCAAAAATGCGCCGATTAAAAATAAGAACACTAAAATTACTCCAACATAAGCTGGTGCTTCAATAATTGTTTGTTCTCCCCAATACGTTAAAACTTGTTTTGATGCTTGCGATGCTTGTAGCGCTCCAATTTGTGGATGCGATTTTAAGGTTTCGTAAAAACTAGAATTGTTTCCTAAATTTTCATAGGTTCCGCCACCCATAAATCTAGGAATAAACAAATTAAACGTTTCTGTTAAACCATAACTATATTCGGTAATATATTCTTTAGATAAACCTTCTGTAGCTTTTTTTGGCGAACCATTTGGCTCAATAGTTAATTCTGTTTTTCCTCGTGTACTAAAGCTTGCGTATTCTTTCATCGCTAGTAAACGAGTAGAATTCACTCCAAGTCCTAATATCATTGCAAAAACAATAATTACTGATTGTTTTACAAACGGAACATAACTTTTGTTTTGAATTGCCTCAATTAGTTTTACGATTCCAAGAATTAATAAGATAAACCCTAAATAATATGTCATTTGAGGATGATTCGTATTAATTTCTAACGCCATTGTTACGGCTGTAACAATAAATCCGAGTAAATATTTCTTTTGAAAAACCCATAAAACACCAGCCAACACCATTGGCATATACGCAATCGCATGCGCTTTGGCATTATGTCCTGCACCAAAAATGATGATTAAATAGGTTGAAAATCCAAAGGACAAAGCTCCTAAAACAGCTAATTTCCATTCGGTTTTTAATGCAGTTAGTAGTAAAAAGAATCCTAAGAAATATAAGAAAACATAATCTGCTGGTCTTGGTAAAAAACGCAAAGCGCTATCTATAACTTTTATAAAATCATTCGGATAATAAGCACTTAATTGATAGGCTGGCATTCCGCTAAAAGCAGATCCAGTCCAATACGGTTCTTCTCCTTTTTCTACTCTGTAATCAGCAATTTCTTTAGACATTCCTTTAAACTGAGTAATGTCGCTCTGTTTCATTTTTTCTCCTTTTAAAACAGGATTAAAGTATAAAACCGAAGCAATCACAAAAATGAGTAGTGCTATAATATATGGAACTGTATTTCTAATTTTCATCTTAATCTACTTCTTCGTAATCAACATAGTCTCCAACAGAATTATTGCTTTGATTTGTATCCTGAGGCTTTTTATCAATTACAGTTTCTCCTACTTTCACCTCTGGTTGTTCTTGATTTTGCTCTTGCTGATTTGCTCTATTCTGAACGTTTTTTATAAACCTTTTTAAGAAAAACGGAAGTAGATATCTAGAAATCATTTTAAACCCATAATAAATAAGTAAAATAACTAGTATTGTTCTTAATAAACCCATTTGTATTGTAATTGATTTTTATGATTTTAAAATTACTTCAAAAGTAACAATTTGATATCAAATTTAACGTTAAGATTATACAAAAAGCGTTACTAAAGTTTAAAAAAGCATTTTCTTAAATATGACGTGTGCTTTTTTTGCTGTATGTTTGTGCTTATCAGCAAAAAGTTAGAGTATCGTTGATAAATTACCCCAAAAATGAATATGAATAAAAAGATTCTTTTTTTCTTTTTTATAGGTAGCAGTCATCTTTTAAATGCGCAATACACAAATGTAATCAATTCTAATAGACCTGGTTTTTCTGAAAGTCCATATAGTGTTGGATCTGGCATTTATCAATTAGAAACTGGTTTTTTTTATAATTCATCTAAAATTGTTAGAACTTTTACCATTCCAAAATCATTTGGATACAATATGTTTTTTAGAACTAGCTTTTTTAATGAGAGACTAGAATTCAACTCAAACTTCACACTTCAAAAAGACAAAGTAGCTTTTAAAAATGTTTTTACTTCGGATTACAATACATCAGGAATAAGCGATTTATCTTTCGGTGCAAAATATTTAGTTTTTCATCAAGAATACGAAGACAAATCTAAAGAAGTTAGAAGTTGGAAACGCAGACATGCATTTGATTGGAAAAGAGCAATTCCATCTGTTGCTGTGTATTTAGGAGTTAACACAAACTTGGTAAACGATATTTATAAACTCGAATATTTAACGCCAAAAGTTGGACTTTTACTACAAAATAATTTATCAAAAGACTTAAATATTGTTACCAATATTTTTTATGATAACATTGGAAGTTCGTATTCAGAATTATCATATATTATTACGGGAACGTATGCTATTAATCATGTATGGAGTACTTTTTTAGAGCATCAAGGAAGGTATAATAAACACCAAATAAATAATAATTTCGGAACAGGAATTGCCTATTTGTCTAGCAGACATTTTCAAGTTGATGCTTCTACTCGATTAAATTTTAACGGAAAAACCACAGAATTTTATGCAGGAATTGGGTTTTCTTTTCGTTTAGATAGATATGTTCCAAAATTTGATTTGTTAGACGAAAAAGGAAATATAATTGTAAAAGACAAATCGGTATCAACCAAAAAGAAAAAGTTTTTTAGACGGGTGTTAAATTTTTTTAAATTTAAAAAGAAAGAACAATAAAATAGACGATACAAAAAACGATAATTAATCAATTTTTAAAGAGTCTTTTGTATATTTAACCAATGATAACGATTAAAGAAATTCATACAAAAAAGGAATTGAAACAGTTTGTTACTTTTCCTTTTTCACTTTATAAAAACAACAACTATTGGGTTCCGCCAATTATTAAAGATGAAGTTGAAACCTTTAATAAAGAAACAAATCCGGTTTTTGAACATGCAGATGCGCGCTTTTTTTTAGCATATAAAAACAATACAATTGTTGGTAGAGTTGTTGCGATTATAAATAAATACGAAGTAGAAAAACAGCAAATCAAAAAAATGCGTTTTGGTTGGTTAGATATGATTGATGATATTGAAGTAACTAAACTATTATTAGAAAAAGTAAAAGAAATCGGATCTCAAAATCACTTAGAATATATTGAAGGCCCAATTGGATTTAACAACTTAGATAAAACTGGCGTATTAATTGAAGGTTTTGATCATTTGGGCACCATGATTACCTGGTATAATCATCCATACTATAAAGATCATTTAGAAAAACTGGGCTATACAAAAGAAAAGGAATACTTAGAGAATAAGTTCAAGTTTAAAAATGTTGATGCTGTTTATTACAATCGAGTTAGCAATATTATAAAAAGAAGATTCGAACTAAAAGCATTGGATTTCACAAAAACAAAAGACATACTGCCTTATGTAGATGAAATGTTTGATGTTTTTAGCCAAAGCTATTCTAAGCTTTCAACGTATGTGCCTATTTCTGATGCTCAAGTTGAATTTTTTAAAAAGAAATACATCAGTTTCATCAATCCAGAATACATCAAATTTGTGGTTGATAAAAACCATAAGTTAGTCGCTTTTGCTATTGTGATGCCTTCTTTTTCTGAAGCCTTACAGAAAGCAAAAGGAAAATTATTTCCGTTCGGAATTTTTCATTTATTAAAGGCTCGTAAACATGCAAAAGATGTAACATTTTATTTAATTGGTGTGCATCCAGAATATCAAAACAAAGGAGTAACGGCAATCCTTTTTGATCAGTTTACGAAGACATTTACACCAAAAGGAATTGTTAATTGCATTCGTACTCCAGAATTAGAAGATAATGAAGCCATCAATAAAATTTGGAAGAATTTTGATCCTGTTACACATAAAAGACGTAGAACGTATAGAAAGAGTCTTTAGTAAGCAAAACTAAAAAACCCTCACTTTAAACCTAATAAAAAATGCAATTATTTTATAATAAAGACATATCGTCCAACGATTCTCAGTTTACTTTTGACAAAACTGAAAGCAGACATATTGTAAAAGTATTGCGAAAAAAAGACCAAGATATTTTACATATTACCAATGGGAAAAACGAATTGTTTACGGTAAAAATCATCTTAGCAAACGATAAAAGATGTTTGGTAAAAATTCTTAATTCTGAAACAAAACCAACACCTTGGAACTATTATTTACATGTTGCAATTGCGCCTACAAAAAACAATGATCGATTAGAATGGTTTTTAGAAAAAGCTACAGAAATTGGTATTGATGAAATTACACCGATTATTTGCTCAAATTCTGAGCGTACAATTCTAAAAACTGACAGATTAGAGAAGATTGCACTAGCTGCTATGAAGCAATCGTTAAAGTTTGCATTACCCAAAATAAATGAACCTCTAAAATTCTCTGAGTTTATCAATCAAAATTTTAAAGGTGATTTGTTTATTGCTCATTGCGAAGAACAAGACAGAAAATCATTTGCAAAGGAAGTGAAATCTAAACATAATATTACTATTTTAATTGGACCAGAAGGTGATTTTTCTACTCAAGAAATTGAAAAAGCTTTAGCAAAAAAATTCATTCCTGTTACTCTTGGAGAAAGCAGATTACGTACTGAAACTGCTGGTGTTGTTGCTACACAAACTGTCGCTTTGATTAATGAAGTAAATTGAGTTATATTTTACTATCTTGCTTTATATGAAACAACTTTTATCTCTTTTTTTTATTGGTTTTTCGCTGAACATAAACGCACAAGAAATTGCGGTTTTAAAGTATAATGGCGGCGGAGATTGGTATGCAAATCCAACTGCTTTACCAAATCTAATTAAATTTACAAATACAAATAGCAATACAAAAATTAAGAAAAATCCCACTTTTGTAGCTGTTGGAAATCCAACTATTTTAAATTTTCCAATGGTTTTTATAACCGGTCATGGAAATGTATTTTTCTCTGAAGATGAAGCTAAAAACTTACGTGATTACTTAATTTCGGGTGGATTTTTACATATTTCAGACAATTACGGTTTAGATACATTTATTAGAAGAGAAATTAAAAAAGTATTTCCAGAATTAGAGTTTCAAGAAATCCCGAAAGATCATGCTATTTACAATCAAACTTTTACCTTTAAAAACGGATTGCCAAAAATTCATGAACACGATAAAAAACAGCCGCAAGGTTTTGGGTTGTTTTATGAAGGAAGGTTGATTTGCTTCTACGATTACGAATCTGATTTAAGTGATGGTTGGGAAGATGAAATTGCACACAACGATCCAAAAGAAGTGCGAGAAAAAGCACTAAAAATGGGTGCAAATATTATAGAATATGCTTTTAAGAATTAAAATTGCTGCGAATTCACGAATTAATATAAAAAGTTTGGTTGAGCATTACTGAAGTCAAAATACATTTTGATTGAAAGTAGCAAACGTAGTTTGTAAGATCTAATTAAAATCTTTCGACTGCGCTCAAGGAGACATTGAAGAACATAAAATATGCTTTTAAAAACTGATCAGATTACCAATATAGATGCTATTAAAATCAACTTTGATGCTAGCGGATTGTGGGTGTTAAATATTGCTATTGGTATTATTATGTTCGGTGTTGCTCTAGGAATTACCATAGATGATTTTAAACGCTTATTTAAAAACCCGAAAATTTTATTAGTTGGTGTTTTGTCGCAATTCATTTTATTACCTGCAGCAACTTTTTTAGCAATTATAATTATAAAACCGCATCCAAGTTTTGCATTAGGAATGATGATGATTGCTGCTTGTCCTGGTGGAAATGTGTCTAATTTTTACAGCAAAATGGCTGGTGGAAATGCAGCGTTGTCTGTAAGTTTAACTGCCTTTGCTACTTTAATTTGTATCGTAATGACTCCTTTTAATTTAGAGTTTTGGGGAAGTTTATACGAACCAACTGCAACTATTTTAAAAACGGTAGAATTAAATCCGTATGATTTATTTAAACTAGTTTCATTAATTCTCGGAATTCCGTTAATTGCAGGAATGTTGGTAAAACATTATCATGCTAAAATGGCAAAAAAAATGGAGAAAGTATTAAAACCACTTTCTATGTTGGTTTTTGTTGCGCTTATTTTCATTGCATTTTCTCAAAACCTCGACATCTTTATGAATTATATTCACTTAGTTATATTCTTAGTAATTTTTCATAATATTCTTGCTTTTATCATTGGCTATTACACCGCAAAAAGTTTTGGTTTGAATAAAAGAGATGTAAAAACAATTTCTATGGAAACCGGAATTCAGAATGGCGGTTTAGGACTGCTATTAATCTTTGGATTCTTTGAAGGTTTAGGCGGAATGGCTTTATTAGCTGCTTTTTGGGGAATTTGGGATGTCTTTTCTGGAATGGCTTTGGCAACGTATTGGGGACGAAATAAAAAGAAAAAAGGAGTTAGGGATTAGGAGTTCGTACTAATATAATTTACTCTAAATGCCTGATGCAAATATCTAAGATAACTTTATTTAATAATATGATAATTGTCAGTTTTTCTTTATATTTGAAAGGAAAAATTGATAGCTTAATTATCAAAATTTAAGAGAGAAGAAATCATTTCTTTAATCAATGTCCCTTAAATCAGGAAAATAGCATACGGATTTTAAAATTTTATTTATTTGAAAAAACTTTGGTATACCTTTATTATATATTACATTAAAACAGGTTTGTTTTTTTATACCAAAAAAATAAAGATTGTTGGTAAAGAAAATATTCCAAAAAAAGGAGCCGTCCTTTTTGCAGTTAATCATCCAAACGGATTATTAGATCCTTTATTAGTTACTACAAATGCAGCAAGAAATACACATTATTTAGTTAGAGCTGCCATTTTTAAAAAACCACTGGTAAAAAAGTTTTTAGCAACGTTAAACCTTATGCCTATTTATAGAATTAGAGATGGCGTAAAAGAACTTTCTAAAAACACAGAGATTTTTAACGATTGTTATGAAATTTTAAACAACCAAAATGCTTTAATGATTTTTCCTGAAGGAAGTCATGATAAAAGAAGAACAGTAAGAACTTTAAGTAAAGGATTTACCCGAATTCTTTTTGGTGCTTTAGATAAATATCCAGCGTTAAAAATAACTGTTATTCCGGTTGGAATTACCTATCAAAACATAAGTCAATTTCCATGTAAAGTTGCCATACATTTTGGAAAACCAATTTTAGCAAATAAGTATTATAATTCGAATGAACTTAATAATTCTACAAATGCTATTAAAGAAGAAATTTCTAATCAGCTAAAAGAAATCTCTGTACATATTCCTGCGGATGAGAATTATGAAACTATTTTAAGCGAATTAAATTCTAGAAATGTTGATTTCACCGAAGTAAACTCAATAAATAAAAGCATTAAAGCTGGTAACACAAAAAATAGAAAAACTACATTTAATTTTGTAAAACCCTTGTATTATTTGATTATTTTAAATAGTCTTATTCCATGGGTAGTTTGGAAAATACTATCAAAAAAGATTGATGAAACTGAATTTATAGATACATTTAGAGCTGTATTGGGAATGAGTCTCTTTCCTTTTTTTTATGTACTTCAAACGCTGGTAATTTATAAGTTTTACACGTTAGAAATTGCTGCTATTTATTTTATTTCAACAATTGTATTACAAATCTTATACAGTAAACTTGCGACTACTCCAACAAAATAGCATCTTGTATAATTTACTGAATTTTTGTTCTTATATTTTCTGTAATCAAACCATTATTATCCATCGTTGGATATACTCTGTTTGACAAAAAAACATACACAATTCTGCTTTTTGGATCTGCCCAAGTATAGGTTCCTGTAAAACCACTATGCCCAAAACTTTCATCAGAAACACAACCACAAGTTGCTTCTATTTCTGGGTCTAATTGTGGTTTATCAAAACCTAAACCTCTTCGTATTTTTTTATCTTCGTAGTAACGCTTATTAAACTTTTTAAACGTACTACTTTTTAAATATCTTTTACCTCCGTAGTAACCGTTTTGCAAATACATTTGCATAATTTTTGCCACATCATTTACGTTTGAAAACACTCCTGCATGCCCACCAACTCCTCCTAACATTGCTGCTCCCATATCATGTACATATCCTTGTAATAATTGATGTCTAAAATATTCGTCTTTTTCTGTAGGAACAATTTCGTTTTTAGGAAATTTTTCTAATGGTAAGTAACTTGTTCTATTTGCTCCTAAAGAAGCATAAAAATTTTCTTGTACTAACTCATTTAATGGTTTTTTATACCTCTCTTCTAATGTTTCTTTTAAAATATAATACCCTAAATCGCTGTATTTATATCCTTCTTTTTCTCGTTGATCTACTTTTTTGATATAGGTTATTATCGAATCTTTAAATGAAGAAAGTAAATATAAGTTTTCAGCGACATGAATATCATATTTTTTAGATTTTTCAGCACGATAATAAAGCGGTAAATTTGTTTGGTTAATACTGTCTTGGGTTAGCTTATAAAACGGAATCCATGCTTTTAATTTAGCGTTATGAGATAATATTTCCTTTAACGTTAATGTATCTTTATTGGTCCCTTTAAATTCTGGTAATACGTTTTTTAATTCAGTTCCAATTCTAAACTGACCTTCGCCTTCTGCTTTCATTACCATTGGTAATGTTGCTAAAATTTTTGTTAAAGATGCAACATCATAAATATCTGAATTTTTAACTTTTAACAGTGAGTCATTTGTATGATATCCAAAGCTTTTCTGATAAACTACTATTCCTTCTCTTGCAACAAGAACTTGTAATCCCGGAGTCATTTTTTTTTTAATAACTTGGTTTGCTATCTCATCAATTTCTGCAAGTTTTATAGAAGACATTTTCACTTCTTCTGGCAATCCATATTGTAATCTACTTAATGTTGTTGTATATAAACCAAAACCTTCTTTAAAGTTTTTATGTATAGAAACAGGTAATTTTCCATTCGTTTTAATGGCTCCAAATAATTGTTGGGCAGAAATTTCTTGAGCAATTTTACTGTTTTGATACGAGACAACTAATCCTTCTATATTTTCAAAATATTTTACATCTAACAAACTATACGGGCTTGCAAAAATATCTAAAATTACTTTTTTTGTTTTTGCAATTTGTTGAAGTTTAGAAATATCTTCTTTTTTAAACTTAAATTCTTTCCAAGGATGCTCATTTGAAGTATGATAACCAATTATAACCAAGCTATATGCCCTTAACTTTGAGAGTAGATCGGATGTACTATTACCTGAAATAACATCTACTTTCGCATAATTATTTAACATCGTAACAAATGGTGCAGGATCATCATCGCCAAAATTAACGTACGCAATTTTCTGTTTGTCTAAATTCTGAATTGGAATAATATCTTCTTTATTTTTAATTACAGTAATAGAATTTTTAACCAATTCTCTGTGTAACAATTCATCTGTTTTTGAGTTTAAATCTTCGTGTAAATTAGTTAGTTCAATTGGTTTGTAATTTTGTAATCCTGCCCAATATTTTGTTTTTAAAATTTTACGAACAGATTCGTTTAACCGTTCTACGGTTAGTTTATTTTCTTTAATTGCATTCTTAAAAAATTCCATAGTTACTGGAACTTCATGCGGAATTAACAACAAATCGTTTCCTGCTAAAATTGCTGCTAAATTAATTTCTTTAGAAGTAGCAAAGTCTGCTGCGCCTTTCATATTCAATCCATCAGTAATAATTAAGCCTTTAAAGCCCATTTTATCAATTAACAAATCGGTTACAATTCTTTTAGATAATGATGATGGTAATTTTTTATTTGGTTCTAATTTTGGAATGCTTAAATGCGCTGTCATAACGCTTCCTAAATTTTCTTTAAATAATTTATAATACGGATATAGCTCTAAGGTATCTAAACGAGTGGCATCAAAATTAATAACTGGCAACGTATGATGTGAATCTGCTTCTGTATCTCCATGACCAGGAAAATGTTTTGCATTTGCCAACACACCAAAACGTTGCATTCCGAGAGTAAAAGCAATTGCTTTATCGGTTACATTATTTTTGTTTTCTCCAAAAGAACGATTTCCTATAATTGGGTTTTTTGGATTAATGTTAATATCTACAACCGGTGCAAAATTGATATGAATTCCTAAACGTTTACAGTGTTTTCCTAATTGTTCTCCAAATTTTTCTATCAATGAATTGTCTCTTATTGCACCTAAAGTCATATTCCATGGATACCGAAAAGCGTTTTGTAAACGCATGTCTAATCCCCATTCTGCATCGAGTGCAATCAATAATGGATATTTAGATAAAGCTTGATATTTATTTGTTAATTCGGCTTGTTTTTCTGGTGTTCCTTGCATAAAAATTAAACTCCCTGCATGATATTTTTGTATCAGTTCTTCTACTAATTTTTCATTTATAGTATCGTTAGTAGAATAGGCTTGCACCATAAATAATTGACCAATTTTTTCTTCATTAGTCATTTTATTTAGAATGTTATGTACCCACTTTTCTTGAGCTTCTTTATCTTTAGTTTGCAATGGATCTTTTGATTGTGCTTGCGTTGCAATGAAACAAAACACAAAAAGAAAACTTAAAATATTTTTCATACACTTAACTCATAAAACGATTATGCCAGCTTTTGCTTGCAGGAACTTCCCACTCTGATTCTATTGCTGCTTTTGTTTGTATCATATTGTTAAAAACGATGGTTTCTTTCGTGATTTTTTGCTCTTTAGCAAATTTCTGAAAATCAATTAATTTTACAACATTAATACTGCCTCCATCCTTAAAAGAAACATTCATTTTATCCATTAAATCAATGTTCAACTCATTTTCTAATTGCTGTACAAAACGAACCGATGCATCTATAGAACACCCAGAAACGTTATTAAAATTTTCATCTACCGCTAACACCAAAAATTGATTGTATTTTATGGTAAATGATCCTTTTAAATTATCTCCATGTCGTGTCCATTGTTCAATAAAATCTTTTGCTTTGTTAGAGATATAATCAATTTCTTGGGTTGTAAAAACTCTATCGGATTGATACATCCAAACTCTCGAGTTATTTGGTAAATTGTTATAGTCTGTAAACATTTATATCTTTTTTTAATTTGATAAAGTTAAAGAAATTGATTGAAGATTTTTTTATTTAACGTACGTTAAATTTCTGTTGCAAAGCATTTAATTTTTCTTCTTTTGTCATTTTATCTTTTGGAGCCGACATACGTTTTTTAATTTCTCTTAATACTTTTTTTGTGAATAACTGAAAATCTGCATTTTGCATCCAAGCATTATAACCAGGGTTTTCTTTAAACACTTCTTCTACTGTTCTTCCTTTGTATTTACCGAAAGAAAAAAATTCTTGATCATCATCATTAAACAAAATAAAACCAGCAAAATCTGCTCTTTTTCCATGCGTTGAATATTCACTTAATGCATCTACAGAATTCCCAATATCATTGTATTTGTCTAATTGAGCTAACAAAATTTCATAGGTTGCATTGGTATCTGCTTCAGCTCCATGGGCACCTTCTAATTCTTTTCCGCAGTAAAATTGATACCCTGCACTTAACGTTCTTTGCTCTTTTTTATGAAAAATTACTTGTACATCAATTGCTTTTCTATTATTCATATCAAAATCGATACCAGCACGCATTAATTCTTCTGCCAATAACGGGATATCAAAACGATTAGAATTAAATCCTGCCAAATCGAAATCAGCAATTAACTCGCTTACTTGTGGTGCTAATTCTTTAAATGTAGGTTCTGTAACCACTTTTTCGTTTGTAATTCCATGAATGTCTGAAGCTTCTTTCGGAATTTCAACTTCTGGATTTACCAACCAAGTTTTAATCTCTTTATTTCCGTTCGGAAAGACTTTTAAAATTGATATTTCAACAATCTTATCGGTTCCTATATTTATTCCTGTTGTTTCTAAATCGAAAAATACGATTGGCTTTTCTAATTTTAATTTCATATGTATTTACTTGTACTCTTTAAAATAAAGATGCACTTTTTAATTTATAAAGTAGGCTAAAGATATATAAAAAGGATGAAAAATTCATCAATTTTATCTATTGATATTTCATTTTTTTTGAGATGAAATACAGATTAATTTCAATAATGAATTAGAAATTACACGTTCCAAATAATCCTTATGAAAACAACAGTCATTATATACTAAAGTGCCCGAAGCAATAGCGATATACATACTTGGCTAGAAAATAGCAACATAAATCTAATTACAATAAAATAAATTGATGATTTTAGAGCCAATATTTAGTTTCTTTCTTTCTAAAAAATTAACTTTAGGAGCTCTTTAAACAAACTTGCTAAAAAGTAAACCTTGTTATGAATATAGATCAAATCCGCTCGCTATTTCCAGTTACAAAAGAAGCAATTTATCTTAATAGCGCTTCGCAAGCACCTCTAAATACTTTAGTATACGATAGGCTTCAAACGTATTTAAAAACAGAAATAAATCCTATTAAAAAAAAAGGATTTAATCGCGATGATATCCGTCTTTCACTATCAAAATTATTAGGTGGTTCTCCAGAAGAATATGCATTAACAACAAGTACTGGAGTGGGTTTAGGAATCGTAGCACAAGGCATCAATTTTGAAAAAGGCGATAATATTATTCTTCCTGAATACGAACATTGGAACAATACTTTTCCTTGGTTACAGCTCGAAAAAAAAGGGGTTGAAATTAGATTTGCAAAACTCAATGAAGATAACAGTTTTGATCCTGAAGCAATTGAAAAACTTATCGATACTAATACACGTGTTATAGCAATTGCAGCCGTAAGATTCAACAGCGGCTTTAGACCAAACTTGTCTGCAATTGGAAAAATTGCGCATAAGAAAGGCGCATTATTTGTAGTGGACGCCGCACAAGGAGCCGGCATGATTCCTATTGATGTTGAAAAAGATCAAATTGATATTATGGCTGGTTGTGGTTTTAAATGGCTACTTGGAATGCACGGAACAGGATTTTTATATGTTAGCAAAAGAGTTGTAAAAATGATTCATCCTGTTTTACCAGGAATGTTTGCAGCTGATAGAATTCATGATACACTTTCTTATTATAATGATTCCAGAAAGTTTGAAACCGGCACAATTGCATATTCGCTCTTTGATGCTTGGTCTGCAGGACTTCAATTACTTCTTGATATTGGTATTAAAAACATCTATAAAAAAGCGTTAAAAAACACAGATATGTTGATTGATGGGCTACACAAAAAAGGACATCAAATAGTAACACCAACAAAAAAACGAGAAGAAAGAACAGCCATTCTTCATTTTAATACAGGTTCGTTTGAAACCACTAAAGCGCTTTACGAAAAACTTAAAAGAAACAACGTTTTAGTAACTTTACAAGATGAAAATATTAGAGTTAGTCCTAATTTTTTTACTACAAAAAAGGAGATTAATACATTCTTAAATTTGGTCTAGGCTACAAAAATCTTAAAATTTTTCTCTACAGAAATATTCGTGAAACATCAAACTTAAAACACTTGAAAAAAGAAAATTTTATAATCTGCAATGATTAATTTAGCTTGTTTCTAACCTTATTTTTAAATACCTTCGCTAACCCCTGATATAAAACACTTGTACTAAACTTGATTCAGTATTAAAACGTTCCATATCATTAAAGCTAATGAATAAATGCCTAAAAAAGGAAAAGCAAAAAATACACTAAACAAAGCCAAGCATACCAAATAAATGAAAAGAAAAATTAATAAGGTAAAGCAAGAAAAAATACAGCAAAAAGAAAAGCTTAAAGCTATTATTAAAAAGGCAAATGAAACCGACACCTGTTAATAAGTATTTAACCTTTAAATAAATCTCGTGCTAAAAACTCGAGATTTGTTGTTCAATATTTATACATTTGTAGTACTACAAAAAATAGTTAGTGTACATCACTAAAAATTTTCACAAAAAATGCCCAAAATAAGTAAGAAATTAAACGAGCTTTCATCTACAGCTATTTGTGGAAATGATATAAGTTCATCAGTACTTTATGTATCTGCATTAGCAATTGCTTTTGCGGGTCAATATGCTTGGATTACTTTATTAATTGTTTCATTTGTGTTATTTTTATTTAGGAAAATTTATGGAGAGGTTGTTGGTGCATTACCTTTAAATGGAGGTGCATACAATGCTTTACTAAATACAACAAGTAAGTCGATGGCTTCTTTTGCAGCCACTTTAACACTGCTCTCCTATATGGCAACAGCAGTAATTTCTGGTAATGAAGCAATACATTATTTACATCATTTAATTCCATCTATTCCTGTTATTATTGCAACCACACTTTTATTAGCTGTTTTTGCATTTTTAGTAATTGGCGGTATTACAGAATCTGCTAAAGTTGCTATTGGTATTTTTTTATTCCACTTAACCTCTTTGGTTGTTTTAACCGGATTTATTATTTACTTTTTATCAATAAATGGAGTAGCTCTTTTTTTTGAAAATTGGAATTTAGAATTAGGAGAAGGCAGTATAACCAATGCTATTTTCTTAGGTTTTGCTGCTTCAATGCTAGGCGTATCTGGTTTTGAAAGTTCAGCAAATTTTGTCGAAGAGCAACAAAAAGGTGTTTTTCCAAAAACGTTAAGAAATATGTGGGCCATTGTTAGCGTTATAAACCCTTTAATGGCTGTTTTTGCATTGGCGCTATTTGCTTTACCTGTTTTACAAAGTGATGCTTATCAAAACACCTTATTAATAGAAATGGGAAATCATGTTGGTGGTACTTGGGTAGCATCTTTAATAGCAATAGATGCTTTTTTGGTATTAAGCGGTGCTGTTCTAACAAGTTTTATTGGGGTTTCTGGTTTGTTAGAGCGTATGACTTTAGACAGAATTTTACCTCAATTTTTCTTAAAGAAAAACAGCAAAGGAAGTTCTTATAGAATTATTTTAATGTTCTTCTTTTTATGTATTTCTGTATTATTACTTACCAACGGAAATGTTGGTTTATTAGCTGGTGTTTATACAATTTCATTTTTATCTGTAATGGCACTTTTCGGAGTAGGGAATATTTTATTAAAAGTAAGAAGAGAAAAATTACCAAGACCTGAGAAAGCTTCATGGCTGGCTGTTTTGGTCGCTATTTTTGCTGTTTTAGTAGCACTTGTCGGTAATATTGTTATGCCTCCAAAAGGAGATTTACCAAGTAATTTAACAGTTTTCCTTATTTATTTTATTCCGTCTATTACTTTTATATTAATTATGCTAAACAGAACTTTACTGTTAAAAATTGTTTTAAAAATAATTTATGCAATTACAAATCCTATAAGGATATTTGTTTTAAAGACTGATAAAAAAATACAAAAAACCATTAATAGAATTAACGATCAAGAATTTGTTTTTTTCACAAAAGGAGATAACATTGCTTCTCTAAACAAAGTAATGTTGTATATCACAAAAAACGAGCACACCAAGAAATTAAAAATTGTTTTGGTGTTAGACGAGAATCAAAATCTTCCAAAAAACTTATCCCAAGAAATTGAGTTTTTAGATAGAGAGTATCCGAAAGTAAAAATAGAATTTATTATAGAAAAAGGAACTTTTAACCCAGAGATTCTTCAAGAATTATCTAATCGTTGGGGAATCCCTGTAAACTTTATGTTTATTGGTTCTCCTAGCGATAAGTTTCCTTATAAAATTGAAGAATTAGGTGGAGTTCGATTAATTATATAATAAAACCCCGAGTAATTTACTCAGAATTTTTACCCTAAATTACACACTACAATTAAGTATCTATAGCACCTAATACATGTTTCATAAAAGCATTTGGTGCTTCTTTTTATTTTATATTCTTAACTATCTTTCAAGCCGAAAATATGGCTTACGAAATTTTATTGAAAGCAAAAAAGCTACTGATACCTTTTTATAGTATCATCAACTTTACTTATAGTTTTGACTTACAAAATTAATTCACACCATTTTGAATTGATATTTAAAAAATTACGTAACTTGTAAAAACAACTAGTAATAGACTTTAACTATACTAAAATAGAAACTATAGATAAAAATTATCTAACTAATTACTGTAGGTTTGTACTTCAAGAATTAAAATTAATTAATCATGGAAAAAAATAGCGATATTGGTAAATGCCCTTTTATGGGAGGAACTCAAAAACAAACAGCTGGTAACGGAACAAAAAACCGAGATTGGTGGCCAAATGAACTAAAATTAAATATTCTTCGTCAAAATGGAGAATCATCAAATCCGATGGCTAAAAATTTTGATTATGCAACTGCTTTTAATAGCATTCATTTTGCAGAATTAAAAAAAGATGTTATCAACTTAATGACAGATTCACAAGATTGGTGGCCAGCAGATTATGGACATTATGGTCCTTTTATGGTGCGTATGGCATGGCATAGTGCTGGTACTTATAGAGTTGGAGATGGACGTGGTGGAGCTCGTTCTGGTTCACAACGCTTTGCACCATTAAATAGCTGGCCAGATAATGGTAATTTAGATAAAGCACGCTTATTACTGTGGCCTATTAAAAAGAAATATGGAAACAAAATCTCTTGGGCAGATTTAATTATTCTTGCGGGTACTTGTGCAATGGAATCTATGGGATTTGAAACTTTTGGTTTTGCTGGCGGACGTGAAGATGTTTGGGAACCAGAACAAGACATTTATTGGGGATCAGAAACTGAATGGTTAGGAAATGATGCGCGTTATGAAGAGGGTAATTTAGAAAGCGATTTAGGTGCAGTTCATATGGGGTTAATTTACGTAAACCCAGAAGGACCTAATGGAAATACAGATCCTATAAAATCTGGAATTGATATTAGAGAAACTTTTGGTAGAATGGCGATGAATGATGAAGAAACGGTTGCACTTGTTGCTGGCGGTCATACTTTCGGAAAAGCTCATGGTGCTGCAAATCCAAATGAATTTGTTGGAAAAGAACCTGCAGGCGCAACGATTGAAGAAATGAGTACTGGTTGGAAAAATACCTACAAATCTGGTGTTGCCGATGATACAATTACAAGTGGAATTGAAGGCGCTTGGACACCAAACCCAACAACTTGGGATCATGATTATTTTGATGTTTTATTAAATTATGATTGGGAATTAACAAAAAGTCCTGCCGGAGCACATCAATGGAAGCCAACAGTAGCTTCAAATGCTAAAAAAGCACCAAAAGCTGGTGACGCAAATGGCACTCAAAATTTAATGATGACTACTGCAGACATGGCTTTAAAAATGGATGCTAAATACTTAGAAATTTCTAAACGTTTTCATAAAGATCATAAAGCTTTTGAAGCTGCTTTTGCAAAAGCTTGGTATAAATTAACACATAGAGATATGGGACCTGTTTCTCGTTATTTAGGACCAGATTTTCCTCAAGAAAAATTGCTTTGGCAAGATTCAATTCCTGCTGGAAAAACACTTTCTGATGCCGAAATTTCAACATTAAAAGAAGCTATTTCAACTTCAGAATTATCTATTTCTCAATTAGTAACTACTGCTTGGGCTTCAGCTTCAACGTTTAGGGGTTCAGATATGAGAGGTGGCGCAAATGGAGGAAGAATTCGTTTACAACCACAAAAAAGCTGGGCCGTAAACAATCCATATGAATTAAATAAAGTTCTAACTGTTTTAGAAGGAATTCAAAAAGATTTTAACGGTACTGTTTCTATGGCAGATTTAATTGTTTTAGGAGGTTCTGTTGGTGTTGAAAAAGGAGTAAAAAATGCAGGTTACACGATTTCTGTTCCTTTTACTTCTGGAAGAGGAGATGCTTCTCAAGAAGAAACAGATTTAGTTTCTTTTGCTTATTTAGAACCAAGAGCAGACGGTTTCAGAAATTTCATCAAAAAAGATTTAAGATTAGCCGCAGAAGAGTTATTGATTGACAAAGCACAACTATTAACACTTTCTATTCCTGAAATGACTGTTTTAGTTGGGGGCTTAAGAGTTTTAGGGGGCAATTATGATGGTTCTAAATATGGTGTATTTACAAATACTGTTGGTACGCTTACGAATGATTTTTTTACGAATATTTTAGATTTAAGTACCACTTGGAAAGCAACTTCTAATGATGATACTTTATTTGAAGGAACTAATAGAAAAACAGGTGAAATTAAATTTAGAGGAACAAGAGCCGATTTAATTTTTGGTTCTAATACAGAATTAAGAGCCGTTGCTGAAGTTTATGGAGCAAACGACGGACAAGAAAAATTTGTAAATGATTTTGTTTCAGCTTGGACTAAGGTGATGTATCTTGATCGATATGATCTTAAAAAATAATTAAAGCATAAATTTTATAACAAAAAAAGGGAATCAAAATGTTTTGATACCCTTTTTTATTTTGCGCTTTTCGCTTTTCGCTATTCGTTGGTCGTTATTAATTGTGTTCCAATTTAACCAAAGACCCTTTTTACTTTTTATTAAAGATTATTTACTCGCAAACAACTTAATATCATTTGCCGAAACTTCTTTTTCTCCAAGAATAATTAAACGTTCTACAACATTTCTTAATTCTCGAATATTTCCTGTCCAATCGTACTCTTGTAAAAGTGTAATTGCTTCTTTAGAAAATGTTTTTTTTGTATCACCTTGTTCTTCTGCAATTTTTTGAGAAAAGAAATCTACCAACAACGGAATATCTTCTCTCCGATCATTTAACGCAGGAACTTGAATTAAAATTACTGCTAATCTGTGGTATAAATCCTCTCTAAATCTGCCTTCTGAAATTTCCTTTTTTAAATTTTTATTAGTTGCTGCAACCACTCTAACATTTACCTTTATATCTGTATCTGAACCAACTCTAGAGATGCTGTTTTCTTGTAACGCACGTAATACTTTTGCTTGCGCAGACAAACTCATGTCGCCAATTTCATCTAAAAAAATAGTTCCGCCATTTGCAGCTTCAAATTTTCCTGCCCTATCTTTATTTGCTCCTGTAAATGATCCTTTTACATGGCCAAATAATTCACTTTCTATTAATTCTGAAGGAATGGCAGCACAATTTACCTCTATCATTGAAGCTTTTACTCTATCTGATTTTTCGTGTAACCAATGTGCAACTAATTCTTTTCCTGTTCCGTTTGGTCCAGTAATTAAAACACGCGCATCTGTAGCAGCCACTTTTTCAATAATATTTTTTATATGAGAAATGGCATCACTTTCGCCAATCATTTCATAGCTTTTACTTACTTTTTTCTTTAGTCGTTAGTTTTCTACAACCAATTCTTTTCTATCTAAAGCATTACGAACTGTGTTTAACAAATGGTTTAAATCTGGTGGTTTAGAAACATAATCGAATGCACCTAAACGCATTGTATTTACGGCTGTTTCTAAATCTCCATGACCAGAAATCATAACAATTGGAATTTCTGGTTTTATTTTTTTTACTTTTTCTAAGACCTCAACACCATCCATTTTTGGCATTTTAATATCACAAAAAAACAAATCATAATCAGTTTCCATAATCATTTCTATTCCTTGCAAACCATCTTCTGCTTCTTCTACATGATACCCATCATTTTCTTCAGAAATAATTTTTTTTAAAACTCTTCTAATTGATACTTCGTCTTCTATGATTAAAATTTTTGACATACTTAACTATTTTTATCAATAATATGAATATCTCTTTGTGGAAATGGAATTTTAATATTGTTTTCTCTAAACAATCTGTCTATTTCAAAACGCATATCACTTTGAACAAAACGCACTTCGAAGCTGTTATTTATAGTAAATGCAACTCTAAATTCTAACGAACTATCACCGAAATTGCTGAATAAAACTTTTGGTGGTGGCTTTTTTAACACAGATTTATTTCCTTTTGCCACTTCTAATAATAGTCTTTCTACCAATCTAACATCACTACCATAAGCTACCCCAACGTTGATTACTTCTCTAGTTTCGACACCATTTTCTGTCCAATTATATAAACTGTTTGTTAAGAATAAATGATTAGGAATTACCAATACTTTATTATCTATTGTAACAGCTCTAGTGGTTCTAAGGTTAATAACGACAACTCTACCTATTTTGCCATCTAATTCAATAATATCACCAACATGTACAGATTGATCTATTAAAATAAAAATACCCGAAATAATGTCTTGAAATAATGTTTGTAATGCCAAACCAACTCCAATTAATAAAGCTGCAGAAGCTGCAAAAATAGCAGTAACATTAACTCCTGAAGTATGCATGGTTACTAGAAAAATAATAATATATACTACCCCTTTTAAATAACTAAAAACAGAAACAAATTTAATTTTATCATTATCTGGAAGTTTTCTTGTAATAAATTTTCTTAACACTTTTAATAAAAATGTAGTAATTATTAAAGCAAGAATTAACACCAAAACTGCCAAAACAGTTATTTGTATTTTTTCGCCAAAAGAAAACGTATAATTTAAAATTTCTTTTATTTTTTCCATGTTTTAAAGATACATTTTATCCTTTATATTTTATCCATTTATACAAATCTTTGTAGGTTGGTTTTTTACCATACATTAAAATTCCTACTCGGTAAATCTTCGCAGCCATCCAAACCATAAACACAAAAGTAACTAATAATAATGCCATAGAAATGGCTATCTCATACCAAGGAACACCAAACGGAACACGCATTAGCATTACAATTGGAGATGTTAACGGTATCATAGAAAAAAGGGTGGAAATGGGTCCGTGAGGATCATTAATTACCGTTGCAAAACCAACATAAACCCCTAAAATTAAAGGGAACATTATTGGCAACATAAATTGCTGTGTATCTGTTTCGCTATCTACAGCCGCACCAACTGCTGCAAATAAAGAACTGTATAAAAAGAAACCGCCTAAAAAGTAAAATATAAATAACACAAAAATGGTTACTAATGGCAGTCTGAAAAATTCTTGAACAACTTTTTCTATTGCTCCATTTCCTGCTGCTTCTTTCATTGCGGCAAGTTGTTCTGGTGATAATTTTGACGCTTGTACTTCTGTCATACTTACACCAAAAACTGATGAAGAAATAAAACCTATTATTAATAAGATTATTCCCCAAATAAAGAATTGTAATAATCCGGCAGAAGCATTTCCAATAATTTTACCTAACATTAACTGAAAGGGTTTTACTGATGATACAATTATTTCTATAATTCTACTTGTTTTTTCTTCGATAACACTTCGCATTACAGAGGTTCCGTAAATCATTACAAACATCATTAACATATACCCTGCAATTAAGCCTACTCCAATTTTTAACCCATTAATCAACTTTGAAGATTCTTCTCCAGAGAAGTTATACATTTTAATATCTGTTGCTATTTTTGAAGCTTTTATTTTTTCTAAATCGATTCCGAATTGATTTAATTTTAGATTTATCAACTTCGCTTCTACTTTGTTTTCTAGATCACTAATTACAGACATACTCGGAGAATCTGTTGAATAAAACTCGATAGATGTTGCCAAAGTTTCTAAACTGTCTTTTTTAGGAATGTATAAAACGCCGTAATAGTTTCCTTCTTCTACTTTCTTTTTGGTTTCTTCGATTCCTAATGCTGTATAATCAGAATATTGTATTGTTTTAGAATCCTTAAAATCTTCTTTTTCAAATAGCTGTTATTCATCTACATAAACAATTTTCTTAACTTTTTCATCATTTTTTTTACTTAAAAAAAATACTAAAAACCCGATTCCAACCATTAATAATGGACTTAAAAAAGTCATCATTATAAATGATTTATTTTTAACTTTCGCTAAGAATTCTCTTCTGATAATTAATTTTAACTTCTTCATAACTTAGTTATTTTTGTTTACTGCTTGAATAAAAATATCGTTTGCACTTGGCACCATTTCTAGAAAATGTTGCACTTCTCCATAATTTGTTAAAAGTGATACTAATTTATTTGGAGATTCATTTTCTGGTATTTTTACATTGGCAGTAAAACCTTCATTTAACATTCTAAAATCTGCAGGAAAAATTTCGAATTGCTGTCTTAATACGTTTTCAATTTCTTTTGGGTTTTTTGTTTTTATACCAATCTGAAACGTATTGGTTCTAAACTGTCTTTTAATATCGTCTAATTTTCCATCAATTATTTTATTTGATTTATCAATCAAAGCGATGTAATCACACATTTCCTCAACAGATTCCATCCTATGTGTAGAAAAAATAATAGTTGCTCCTTCATCACGCAATTGTAAAATTTCTTTGGCAATTAATTGTGCATTTATTGGGTCAAACCCAGAAAAAGGTTCATCAAAAATCAATAGTTTTGGTTGATGTAACACAGTAACAATAAATTGTACTTTTTGCGCCATTCCTTTAGAAAGCTCTTCAATTTTTTTATCCCACCAATCACCTATTTCAAATTTATCAAACCAATATTTTAAGCGCTTTTTTGCTTCTGTTTTAGACAATCCTTTTAATTGCGCTAAATACAATGCTTGCTCACCAACTTTCATGCTTTTGTATAAACCACGTTCTTCTGGTAAATACCCAATTTGCTCTATATGATTTGGATGTAAAGGTTCTCCGTCTACAAAATGGTTCCGCTATCTGGCAACGTAATTTGATTGATAATACGAATTAACGACGTTTTTCCTGCTCCATTTGGACCTAACAAGCCAAAAACGCTTCCTTTCGGCACATTTAAAGTGATCTTATTTAAAGCGGTAAATTCTCCGTAATTCTTAGTTACATTATTTATTTCTAATAAGTTACTCATTAATTTGATTTAATTATTATACTAATACGAATCGTTTTTTTCATCAAACAAAATTAAGTAATATTATTTTACACATTAATAATAGTTTTTAATTGTTTGTTAAATTCACTATTTACTACACTAAATAACTCTATTTGAAAAAAAAATTACTATGCATGCATAATTTTTTTTAATTTACTATGCGTGCATAATATTTTTTTATACATTTGTAACTATGGATAAAACATTTTCTATAGATCATCAATTAAGAGCAACTTGGCAAGCCGTTGCAAAATTATACAACGAACAAGCTGCAAAGCACGATAGCACAATGGCAACAGCCTTTGTGTTGTTAAATATTGATTATGAAAACGGAACACCATCAACAGCTTTAGGCCCTTTAATGGGAATGGAACCAACAAGTCTTTCAAGAATTTTAAAAACGATGGAAGATAAAGGTGCAATCAGTAGAGAGAAAAATCCAGAAGATGGCCGTGGAGTACTTATTAAATTAACTCCGTACGGAAAAGAAATGCGACAAATATCTAAAACATCGGTTTATCAATTTAACGATGTCGTTAGAGATTATGTTACAGAAGAAGAAATAGAAAACTTTTTTAAAGTAACAAAAACCATAAATAAATTAATAGCAGACAAAATGATTTATAAAAAATCAAAAATAGCTGCTCAATAAATTATACAAATGACTAGAAGAATTAAAAAAGTAGCAATCATTGGTTCTGGAATAATGGGAAGCGGAATTGCTTGTCATTTTGCCAATATTGGTGTAGAAGTACTTTTGTTGGATATTATTCCAAGGGAATTAAATGATAAAGAAAAAGCCAATGGATTAACTTTAGAAGATAAAGTTGTTCGAAATCGTTTGGTGAATGATGCATTAATGGCTTCATTAAAATCGAGTCCATCACCAATCTATTCACAAAAATTTGCTGATAGAATTACAACGGGTACTATCGATGACGATTTACATTTAATAAAAGATGTAGATTGGGTTATGGAAGTTGTTGTTGAACGATTAGACATTAAACAACAAGTTTTTGAAAAGATAGAAAAATTTAGAACTCCTGGAACCATCATTTCATCGAACACTTCTGGAATTCCTATCCAATTTATGAATAAAGGAAGAAGTGATGATTTTCAACAACATTTTGCAGTCACACACTTTTTCAACCCACCGAGATATTTAAAACTTTTTGAAGTGGTTCCTGGTCCAAACTGTAAACAAGAGGTTACAGATTTCTTACTAGATTATGGTTCTAAATTTTTAGGAAAAACTTCAGTTTTGGCAAAAGACACTCCAGCTTTTATTGGAAATAGAATCGGAATTTTCGGAATTCAATCGTTATTTCATCAAGTAAAAGAATTAGGATTAACGGTAGAAGAAGTTGATAAATTAACTGGACCCGTTATTGGTCGTCCAAAATCTGCAACCTTCAGAACTGTTGATGTTGTTGGTTTAGACACCTTAGTACATGTTGCAAACGGAATTTATGAAAATTGTCCTGAGGATGAAGCTCATGAATTATTTAAACTACCCGATTTCATCAATACAATGATGGAAAATAAATGGTTAGGAAGTAAAACCGGACAAGGTTTTTATAAAAAATCTATTGATACTACTGGTAAAAAAGAAATCTTAACGTTAGATTTAGATACCTTAGAATATCGTTCTAATAAGAGAACAAAATTTGCAACGTTAGAATTGACAAAAACAATCGATAAACCGATTGATAGATTTAAAATATTGGTTAGTGGTAAGGACAAAGCTGGGGAGTTTTACAGAAAAAATTTCTCAGCAATGTTCGAATATGTTTCTAACAGAATTCCAGAAATTTCAGATGAACTTTATAGAATTGACGATGCGATGATAGCTGGTTTTGGTTGGGAAAATGGTCCTTTTGAAATTTGGGATGCTATTGGTGTCGAAAAAGGATTTGAAATTATGAAATCCGAAGGAAAAACTCCGGCTGCTTGGGTAACAGACATGTTGGCTATCGGAAACTCATCTTTCTATTCTGTAAAAGAAGGAGCAACTTATTATTATGATATTCCTTCAAAAAAACAAACCAAAAAACCGGGACAAGATGCATTTATCATCTTAGATAATATTAGAAAATCAAATGAAGTTTGGAAAAACTCAGGTGTTGTAATTGAAGATTTAGGAGACGGAATTCTAAACTGTGAATTTCAATCTAAAATGAATACCATCGGTGGTGATGTATTGGCTGGAATCAACAAAGCAATTGATTTAGCAGAAAAAGATTTCCAAGGATTGGTTGTCGGAAATCAAGCTCCAAATTTTTCAGTTGGTGCAAATATCGGAATGATTTTTATGATGGCTGTTGAGCAAGAATATGACGAATTAAACATGGCTATCAAATATTTTCAAGATACCATGATGCGTATGCGTTATTCATCAATCCCTACTATTTCTGCTCCCCACGGAATGGCTTTAGGCGGCGGATGTGAAATATCATTACACGCAGATAAAGTCGTTGCTGCCGCAGAAACGTATATAGGATTGGTGGAGTTTGGGGTTGGAGTAATTCCTGGTGGCGGTGGATCTAAAGAGATGGCTTTGAGAGCATCTGATTTATTCCATCAAGGAGATGTGCAATTAAATGTATTACAAGAACATTTCTTAACAATAGGAATGGCAAAAGTAGCAACTTCAGCATACGAAGCTTTCGATTTAGGATTACTACAAAAAGGAAAAGATGTAGTTGTTGTAAATAAAGACAGACAAATTGCAGAAGCTAAGAAACACGCAGTATTATTAGCTGAAGCAGGATATACACAACCTGTAAAACGAAAAGATGTATTAGTTCTTGGTAAACAAGCCTTAGGAATGTTCTTAGTTGGAACAGATTCTATGGAAGCTAGTAAATACATTTCAGCACACGATCAGAAAATTGCCAACAAATTAGCCTATGTAATGGCTGGTGGAGATTTATCTGAACCAACGAAAGTTTCAGAACAATACTTATTAGATATTGAACGTGAAGCATTCTTAAGTCTTTGTACAGAAAGAAAAACGTTGGAGCGTATTCAACACATGTTAAAAACTGGGAAACCATTGAGGAATTAAGAATCAAGGACTGAGTATTAAGTACAAAAGATTAGTTACTTATATAAAAAATACTTTGTACTGTAATCTAAATACTATAAAACTATGCACAGATTTGAAGAGTTAAAAATATGGCAGAAAGCAATGGATATAACTGAAAAGTGTTATATAGCTTCTAAAAATTTTCCTACAGAGGAAAAATATGGATTAACATCCCAACTACGAAGAAGTGCAGTCTCTATTCCTTCAAACATTTCTGAAGGAGCTGGAAGAAATACAAATGGAGAATTCAAGCAGTTTTTAGGGATTGCAAATGGTTCTTCCTATGAATTATTAACACAATTATATTTATCTAAAAGATTAAATTTAATTAATGAAGAAAATGTAAGACCAATAATTAATGAGGTACTTGAAGTTACAAGAATGAATTTTTCTCTTCAAAAATCACTCAACAAGTCTTAATTCTTTATACTAAAATCTTAATACTATTATGAGCAAACAAGCTTACATCGTAAAAGCATATAGAACCGCAGTCGGAAAAGCTCCAAAAGGGGTATTCCGCTTTAAAAGAACAGATGAATTGGCTGCAGAAACCATCAAATATATGATGGACGAATTACCAAATTTTGATAAAAAACGTATTGATGATGTTATTGTTGGTAATGCAATGCCAGAAGGTTCTCAAGGATTAAATATAGGACGTTTAATCTCTTTAATGGGATTAAATATTGTTGATGTTCCTGGCGTTACCGTAAATCGTTTTTGTTCTTCTGGAGTAGAAACTATTGCTATGGCAACAGCAAAAATTCAAGCCGGAATGGCAGATTGTATTATTGCAGGTGGTGCAGAAAGCATGAGTGCAGTTCCGATGACTGGATTTAAACCAGAATTGAATTATGATTTGGTAAACGCTGGTTATGAAGAGTATTATTGGGGAATGGGAAATACAGCTGAAGCTGTTGCTAATCAATTCAAGGTTTCTAGAGAAGACCAAGATGAATTTGCCTACAATTCTCATATGAAAGCATTAAAAGCGCAAGCCGAAAATCGTTTTCAAGATCAAATTGTTCCGATAAAAGTAGACCAAACATATATTGATGCAAATGGAAAAAAAGCAACAAAAACATACACCGTTAGTAAAGATGAAGGCCCAAGAGCTGGGACAAGTAAAGAAGCATTGGCAAAACTAAGAGCTGTATTTGCTCAAGGAGGAAGCGTTACGGCAGGAAACTCATCTCAAATGAGTGATGGTGCAGCTTTCGTATTAATCATGAGTGAAAAAATGGTGAAAGAATTAAATCTTGAACCTATTGCACGTATGGTAAATTATGCTGCTGCGGGTGTTGAACCTCGAATTATGGGAATGGGTCCAGTTGCTGCAATTCCGAAAGCATTAAAACAAGCAGGCTTACAACAAAAAGATATTGAGCTAATTGAATTGAACGAAGCTTTTGCTTCTCAATCTTTAGCAGTAATGCGTGAGTTAAATTTAAATCAAGATATTGTTAATGTAAATGGTGGAGCCATTGCGTTAGGGCATCCTTTAGGGTGTACAGGAGCAAAATTATCTGTACAGTTATTTGATGAAATGCGCAAAAGAGATATGACTGGAAAATACGGAATGGTTACCATGTGTGTTGGAACTGGTCAAGGTGCTGCGGGTGTTTATGAATTTTTGAAATAGTAAAAAAGTTTCAAAGTATTAAAGTTTCAAAGTTTAAAAAAATAAAAATAATTTCAAGATTTCAATCAAGACTAAAATTTACAAGTCTTGATTCTAGTTCCTTGATTCTTAAATCAAATAAATCATGAGTACAGAAAATAAAGAATTATTAAGAGGAGGACAATTCCTTGTAAAAGAAACGAAGTGTGAGGATGTGTTTACTCCAGAAGATTTTACTGAAGAGCAAACCATGATGAAAGAAGCTGTGATGGAGTTTAACGATCGTGAAATTATTCCACACAAAGCCAGATTTGAAGCTAAAGATTATGCACTTACTGAAGAAGTGATGCGTAAAGCTGGTGAATTAGGGTTTTTAGGTGTGGCTGTGCCAGAAGAATATGGCGGTTTAGGAATGGGATTTGTTTCTACTTTATTAACCTGTGATTATATTTCAAGCGGAACAGGTTCATTTAGTACTGCATTTGGTGCGCATACAGGAATTGGAACAATGCCTATTACGTTGTATGGAACTGAAGAGCAAAAACAAAAATATGTACCAAAACTTGCTACTGGCGAATGGTTTGGTTCTTATTGCTTGACAGAACCTGGAGCAGGATCAGATGCAAATTCAGGAAAAACTACTGCTACCTTA